>ENA-ORPH01001105-ORPH01001105.1-human-gut-metagenome-genome-assembly--contig:-NODE-1105-length-27313-cov-17.472925_pt1 | contig 27313 bp, 15 predicted proteins | sample MGYA00242142_ERZ509074 | MGnify/ENA primary metagenome ERZ509074 (study PRJEB26280, sample SAMEA2338724) | human gut metagenome | biome: human gut; feature: human-associated habitat; material: faeces...
GCATGGAGTCAAATTTCTCCATGATTGAAAAAATTCCTCCAAAAGGTGTGAGTTTTTCGAATTTTATTTGTACCTTTGCAGCGCCTTGTTACGATTTTCGCTTGTTTTCTAATTGCAACACTAAGATAAGTGAAAAATCTGACACGGCAAAATCCTAGGCAACTTATTGTTGCTCAGGAACTTATAAATAAAGTTAAATTATAGTGTTGCGGAATTAAGGCTATTGAATCTCAGTTGATAGATGGAGTAGAAAATACCTTTGTGGTAATTAATCCTTGTGAATTGAAAACTATGGAAGTCAATAATAGTAAACTTGCTGTAGGAGGTCGAATTAATGATGGAAGAAAATTCATAGAAACTAAGGGAGTTTTAAATGAAGATAGAATTAAGGAACTACTTACAAGGTTCAGAGGTATGATAATAGGATACCCGCATTTTCAATTGTCTGTGAATGCATCAGATACTCTTGATTCGTTTGAATGTGATGTTATACGAGTAAAGGGAGGGTTTAAGAATCAATTTCCTTATTTGGGTTATAGTGCCTTTTCTGTGGATTTTATTTCTTTACTTAGAAATGGAGATGTTGGATTTGTCAAATCATATAAAGCATCAGATGTAAACAAGAAGTTCAAAATAACAAAAATAACAAAAGTTGGACAGGTTGTAAGTAACAGAAATTCATTACTAGGGCCTTCTGATTTTAGTGATTACATAAATGGTGTAAAGACATCATATATGGGTACACCACCATATGAATGGAAAGAGGTAAAAGGGAATATCACAAATGATTCGTATATTCCTCATTTAGGAATGAAAGTCTGTTTAGATTCAAGAATCGTACAATTATATTTTTCTGAAAATTTATATGAACGGACATATGAAATAATCTCCCATTCATCAATGGATCCGGGAAATGATGAATGTACAGAAAGTACCGATAGGTATATATGGGCCACATTTGCATTTAATGAGTCCTATTTTGTCAATATGATAAAAAGACTTGCACAAAGCAATCTTGTGTCAAATTTCAGTGAAAGTTTTATTGAGTTTAAAGAGCCTATTAAAAAATCAGATTTTACAAAACTTACAGGTATCCATTTATTTGAATCTATAATTAATAGCTCTTTCAGAATTTGACCTGTGTGAATTTGTTTTAAATGTTCGTTTACAGATTTTAAAGCAAACTATACCAAAAGAACTTTAGTAATAGCATTAATGATTTTGAATTGGTTAAAATTATTACACAGAGCATGGAAAGATTATTCGAAGAAAAACAACCATGAGTATGTTTCTTCATACATTACATCCTTCTCTAAAACCTATAAAGCAAGATTAGCAGTTATAGAACGACATCTTAAACGGAGAGATTATAATTTTGGTAAATGGAGGGCAACTTTAATTCCAAAAAAAGATGGAGGAAATAGACCACTCATCATACCAATATCCACTAATGATAAACTCGTATTGAAAGCAGTGAGTGACTATCTGTCAGATTCTTTGGCTTTTCTATTTAATAGTGTTAGCTCTGTTAGTTATGCCTATCAAAAAGGGAAAAGTACCAGAGATGCTCTAATTCAGTTAAAGAGAATACATAATCCAGAAAACGTCCTATTAAAAATTGATATTAAGCATTTCTTTGACGAAATTGACAAGGAAATTCTTATTCACTTGCTAAACCAACATAAAATAGATGAATATGTAAAAAGTCTGATTTATAAAGGTATTAATCCTGTCGTTGACTATTCTAATCTTGAAAAAAGCGACATTGATAGATTTCCTAAAGATGGAATACCTCAAGGGAATCCCATTTCGGCGATATTAAGCAATTTGTATCTTTATGAATTGGATAAGTTAACTCTGTATAATGGTTGGAAGATGATTCGGTATGCAGATGATATGGTATTTTCTGTATCGAACATTGAGGAAGCTCATCATATATTAGCTCAAGTGGAGAAGTATTTATTAGATAAGCGGAAATTGACCATACATCCATTAACAAATACCTCTGATGCAAAAACAGCTATTTTTCCTAATCCCAAAAAAGATAGAATGAAATATTTAGGTGTTTATTTTGATGGTCAGAACTTGTCTCCAACAAAGGAGTGTTGTTATCAGCTAATCGGAAAAATTAAAACCATACTTAAATGTACATCTATTGCTGAAGAAAAAGAATTGGCTATTAAAAAAGCCATTGCTCAATGGTGCGGTTATTATGCATTTACTGACATTCAAAATAATCAAATCAAGTGGATGAGCAATACAATTAATCACCAAATAGATAAATGCAAATTAGGTATACCTAAAGTAAATCTCATGAATGTTGTTTTGAAGACAAGAAAACGTCAAAGCAGTCGATATTTAAAACTATTCCATCCTATAAAAATTGGGGAAGAGTGTAGTTGGTTGAATATTTATGGTTAAAAAAGACTTCGAGGATTTTTGTATTCATTTTTATTTCGTACTTTTGTTCTCATAAACGAGTTATTTGAAAAGCAAATTATAGCAAAACGCAGCAAATAGTACAGTTGCCAATTCATTACCTCAAAATTGGGTAATTCTTTCAAAGTCCTTTGTATAAGGCACTAAGAAAAGTCTTCCAGAATTAATAAAAATATTGCTTATGAAAAACATTACAAATGTATTTTACGAATTTCTTATAGCTTTATGCTGTTTGATGTCTTCCTCCACGCTTTGGGCATGGGAAGATATGCCAATGCCCAGATTGCATGTCGAAGTCCGTTATTTGGTAGACCCGCATGGGAATAAGGTTAATTTACATGGGTTTGCACAAACCTATAGTCCGTGGTTCAATGAGATGGGACAGAAGTGGGACAATTATGACGTGGCAAAATGCTTGAAATACAATCAAGGACTGATTGACGACATTATAGATGCCGGTTGGAAAATGAACTTTCTTCGATTACACATGGACCCGTATTGGTCGAACTCTCCGGGAATTCATGTAGAAGGAGAGAATGATATTTCAGCATTCGATTTCAACCGGTTCAAAACCTATCTTGATAGGGTTTTTATTCCGATGGCGGAATATGCCGTCTCAAAAGGACTTTATGTGGTGATGCGTCCTCCCGGAGTCTGTCCGGAAAAGATAGCTGTAGGAGATGAGTATAATCAGTATCTCATTAAAGTATGGACACATGTAGCCCAGCATCCGAAATTAAAGAATCATCCCAATATTATGTTTGAACTGGCCAACGAGCCGATTAATATACTTGGTCCTGATGGTACTTATGGAGCCGGTTCGCAGGGACACTTCGATAAACTGAAAGAGTATTTCCAGTCGGTGGTAGATGGGATGCGTGCACAGGGCTGTGATAATATTCTCTGGATACCCGGTTTGGGTTATCAGGGGTTGTATAAAGGATTTGCTGTTAATCCGATTGAGGGAGAAAATATTGGCTATGCTGTTCACCTTTACCCGGGCTGGATGGGAAGTGACGGGGAAAATGGGGATGGTGGTTCCAGTACAGGAGGATATGAACCTTTCCAGCAGGGATGGGATGATTCTGTAGCTCCGGTAGCGACATTCGCACCTATCATGATAACAGAAATGGATTGGGCGCCGTCAAAATATAATGCTTCATGGGGGAAAGCCCATACCGGTACATTTGGCGGTCCGGGTTTTGGAGCGAATATGAAACATATTGTAGATAATTCGGGCAATGTGAGCTGGCTTATTTTTACGGGTGCCGATTTGCTGGCAAAATTTAAAGATACTCCACCTGCCGAAGGAGAGGCATACACTTTCCTGACTGATCCGGAAGCTTGCCCGTGGCCCACTTACCACTGGTATCAGGAATATGCAAAGGAGAATTATCCGCGTCCCGATTTCACTTATCAGTCTCATAGTGATAATGGGGATGGAACATATACCAATCCCGTTATCTTCGGTGATTTCCCTGATCCTGATGTGATCCGTGTAGGTGATGTGTACTACATGGTATCCACTACTATGTACATTTTTCCCGGAGCTACCATTCTGAAATCTTATGATTTGGTGAACTGGGAGTATTGCTGTAATCCGTTGGAGCGGATAGAGGCATCCGATGGTTATAATCTTGAAAATGGTCAGAATCGTTACAGTCGCGGACAGTGGGCAACAGCGCTTCAATATCATGACGGCAAGTTCTATCTCCTGTTTACTACACTGGATGAAGGTGGATACCTATTGACCACTACTGATATTGAAGGTGAATGGGAAAAGAAGAAGTTGAATGACGGTTTTTATGATTGCGGATTGCTTTTTGATAATGATAAAATATACGTAGTTTACGGTATCAATCAGCTTCGCATAGCCGAATTGGATGCAGATTTCAATAAAATTCCCGGTAACGATAAGGATGTGGTTAAATGGTCTTTCCGCGAAGGGCTCGAAGGGAGCCGTTTGTATAAGATAGGTGAATATTATTACATCTACTCTACGTATGGAGGATGGCCTGCTTTCCAAACTGTTTTCCGTTCCAAAGACATCTACGGACCTTATGAGGAGAAGAAGCTGATAGACGATGACAACATTCATCAGGGAGCTTTGGTAGAAACGCAGACTGGAGAGTGGTGGACTATGCTTTTCTACGATAAAGGTGCTTATGGACGGTTTCCTAACCTGCAACCCGTAAAATGGGTGGATGGTTGGCCTGAAATCGGTGAGAATGGAAAAGGAGTCACTACCTATCGTAAGCCCGATGTTGGTAGGGAATACCCCATAAAGTCATTGCCTACAAATGATAATTTCAGGCATTATAAATTAGGACTGCAATGGGGATGGAATCATAATGCAGACAGATCAAAATGGTCGTTGACTGAACATGCCGGCTATTTGCGATTGTATACGGCAAATGTTACTGACAGCCTGCATAAAGCCAAGAATACATTGACCCAAAGAATTCTGGGATATCCACAGGATTTGGAGCATTCCTATGGTACGGTCAGAATGGAGATAGGAAAAATGCAAGAAGGCGATGTGGCAGGATTGGCAGTATTTCAGGACCCTTATGCTTTTATTGGTATTAAAGTCATAGATGGACAGAAGCGGTTGGTTTATACCACTGCCCCTGTAGTTTCGTCGGCTGCAAAGTCGGAACAGATAGGAGAGGTAGTCACTGAACCGGTAATCTATCTGCGAGCTATTGCCAATTACAGCACGAGTAAGGCAGGTTTCTACTACAGCCTGGACAACAAGACCTATACAAAATTAGGAGATGACCTGAACATGAAGTATGATCTGACGGTATTCACAGGCAATAAGTTCGCTATCTTTAATTATGCAACTGTCCAGACAGGTGGCTATGTAGATGTAGACTGGTTCTCTACCGAACCGGAGTTTGATGAAGAGTTCTATTTTGACGATTCTTTTGAGGGTTATAGTGAAGAATCACTAACCTTAACCGAATTGACCATCGATGGAGATGAAGAGCTAACTTTGCTTACCGGAAGTTCTTCTACAATTACAGTGAAAGGAATATATGCCGATGGCCATACGGAAGATATCACTATGGCGGCCGATTATGAAAATCAAAATCCGGATGTCGTGCGTGTAACTAATGGGCGTATAATGGCTTTGCAAGATGGAGAAAGTGATATAGTTATCAGCTACAAAGGTCCATTGGGCGACCGTCAGTCTTTGACGATTCATGTCACTTCTTCCACTTTTCCATTAACAGCAGAATTGTTTAATCCCAATATTTATGCGACCGGCTCTTTTGATGAGAATACGCATACATTAGTGACCGGACAGTATGGTTTCGGCGGCTGGTGGTACGATAACGGTATTGATTTATCAGAATATAAATACGTTGTGGCAAAAATGGGCAATGATAACTCGGACAACGGTGCTTCATTCCGTTTGTTTGATGAGAATAACTATTGGTCGGGAGCTGCCGAATATGAAATCAAGAGTAGTAAGCAAGTGGTTGTTGATTTGAATAATATGTATAAGGGTAATCCCAAAGTGAAACTTGATCCGAGCCATATTTATATTGTAGGTTTTTGGGCGTTAGGAGGAAAGCCCATTGTCATAGAGAAAGTCTATCTGACTAATTCCGATGATTACAAAGATCCCACCGGTATCGAAGATGTGGCCGTGGATAAAGATCCACAGGTAGATGTCTATACCATTACGGGAATCAAGCTCCGCACTCAGGTGCGCAGAAGTGAGGTGATCCGGGATTTGCCTGCAGGAATTTATATTGTGGGAAGAGAGAAGATTGCCATACTGAAGTAATCAGATGATAGAATCTGATTAGTTTACATAAGTGGGCAATCAATTTCTTTGAAAACGTATTTATAAGGATGATATAATCCAGCCTACAGGTATTTGTAGCCTTGTTCTGAAAGGGCTACACCTTTTTGCCCGGATGGTTACACCCTTTTAGTCTCATGGCTACACCTTTTCATATAAAGGGTGTAGCCCTTTCAAAAGGATACTTTACTCTTAAATATTAGTTTTTGAAAAATATTTATTCAAAATAAAAGTTCTTCTTTTTTATTGCTTATATTTGTCAGAGTGATTAATCTTTGAGTCTTAGTAGAAATTAATTATATACAACTATACCATGAGAAAACTTATTTTCCTTCTCCTGCTTTGTATCACTTGTATGCTTCAGGCACAAAATGTGATCGACAATCCTAAGTTTAAATTCCGTTCGGGCAGTATCTATAATATTACTCGTATTGAACGTACTCCAGATGCAACGAGGTTGCATATCCATGTTATTTTCCGTCCACATTGGTGGGTGATGCTGGGTAAGAGCACTTATCTGGAAGATGCGAATACCGGTGAGAAATATTATCTTACGGGGAGCGAAGGTTTTGAACTGGATAAAGAAGTATATACTCCGGATTCGGGAACTTTAGATTTTGTGCTTCTTTTTCCACCGCTTCCTGAAACAACAAAAGAGATTCATTTCCTCGATGACGATGAAGGCGATGAGTCGCATACATTCTATATATCTTTGGAGAAGAAAGATGCCAAAGCCTCACTTTTCGATAAAGTTTCCGGCAACTGGATGGGAATGGATGGCTATTATGAATGGGCTTTCGGCATATACGATTCTCTTGCTGTCATGGACAACCGTTTCTACCAGTACGAAGCAATCCGTCAGAAAGGCAAAAGCATGCTGTTCACTTTGAAAGATGACCGGGGTGATAAAGTGGAACTGGAACTGACTCCGCAAAAGAATGGTCTGTGCCGGATAAAGAAAGATAAAGAACCCGCCCGGCTTTATTCACGGGATGCGGGAAGCATGAAGGCGATGCAGGTTGAAGAGAATGAGAGTCCGGTATTTCGTCGTGATAGTGTTTGCCTGCAAGGATACATTGCCGGCTATGATCAGAAATTAGGTTTTACCAACGGTCTGATTTATGTTTCCAATGACCTGACTCGGGAAGACTATCCGATGGTAGTGACTCTGCAACCCAATGGAAGGTTTGAGTGTAAATTTGAGGTCAACTACCCTATGGTAAGTTCGGTAGTGTTTAATAATAACTGGTTACCCTTTTATATAGAGCCGGGGCAAACTGTAACCATGTATGTAGATTGGGAAGCTGTAATGGCACGTAGTCGTGCCCGTGATTATTATTATCCTCTTCATAATGTCCATTACATGGGAACTACTGCATATATAGGAAGGGCATTGAAATATGTGGATGATTTATTCGTATTCCGTTATGAGGATTTCTCGAAGATGCAGAAAGAGCTGACCCCTGCACAATTTGCAGAGCGTTGCGAACCCATGTTTCGTCGTTGGTCAGAGCAGGCTGACTCGCTTGTAGCTGTCAACGGATATGTGGGAAAGGCGGCACGCCTGGTGAGAAATACGGCAAGGATTTCCCAAGGTTATCAGATGCTGGACTTTGTAATGGACAGAGCTTATCTGGCACGAGAGAATAAAGATAACGAGGTTCTGAAGGTTAAGGAAGATTCAACTTATTACCACTTCTTACGACAGATGCCGCTTAATGATAGTCTTATCGTAGCGGATAGGCATTTTAGTACGTTTATCAACCGCCTTGAGTATATGAATTTTGCAAGGGCTATGGGTGATACAACGACTGTTGAAATGGGAAAGATTGCCTATAAATATCCTGAAAAATCTGTTCTTACTTATTTGAAGAAGAATGGTGTAGTATTGACTCCCGAGCAAGAAAAAATGCGAAAAGATAGCGAAGAAAGAGCAGGTAAGACTGTGACAAGAGAGATAAGCGAACTCATTGCGGAGACGAAGATATGGGAAGAACTTAGAGAAAAATATAAGGATTTATTTGAAGCTTATCGAAAGGAAAACGAGGTAATGGATGGTGTTTCTGTATCTATTGATGAAAATCAAAAAGCAGAAGATGAAAAAAGAATGAAAATAAATGATTTCTTTAAATATCAAAAAGAAAAATCTGGACGATTGGATACCATAGTCGGATATATTCCGTTGGTTTCGCAGATCATTGCTTTGCGTAGTCTTCCTTTTGATTTAAAACAATTGGATAGAGAAGGTGCCCGTAGCCTGTTGGAGAAAGAAAAACAGTTAATCGGCCATCCGTTCATGTTTGCCGAGGCGGAGCGTTTGTATGCCAAAGCGTTTCCGCAACAAAACGATAGTACTTACACTCTGCCTGAAGGGCCCGCTACGGACATCTTCCGTAATATCATTAAAGCCCATGCGGGTAAAGCTTTATTTGTAGATTTTTGGGCAACGTTCTGTGGTCCCTGTCGTGGAGGTATTGAACATACTGCCGGTTTGCGCCAACAGTATAAAGATCATCCGGAATTCCAGTTCATATACATCACCAGTGATCGTGAAAGTCCCGAAAAGACTTATAATGAGTATGTGGAAAAGAATTTGAAAGGTGAGGCTTGTTATCGTATTCCTCAGGCAGATTACAACTATCTCCGCCAATTGTTCCGCTTCAACGGTATCCCTCATTATGAGTGGATAGAAAAAGATGGTACTGTATTGCGAAATTCTCCGGGAACTTATAATCTGGAGAAATATCTGAAACAACGTTTTGGAAGTAAAAAATGACTCATATTATGAAGCAAATAAATAGCTGTCTGTTGTTTGTGCTGTTTTCATTTTTCAGCTTGTTGGCGAAAGCGCAGTTTGATGTGGAAAAGTATGATAAGGAGTGCTTTTTGGTGAGAACTCTGGATGAATATATGGGGTATGATCGCACCTTCGAAGTTAAAGGCGAGGATGCCTTTTATCAAAGAGTTGAAAATATCGGCTGAATGAGTTGTCTACAGTACTATTTCTGTCTTCTCTTTTTGATTCTGATTATCAAGATATATCTATTGTAAAAACCGAGAATATTGTTCCGGAAATAGCGATATATTCACCGGGATTGTCTGCCGAGGTGGATAAGTATTATAATTATGAGCCAAAAGTGGCTTGTACAGCGGAGGGAAACAGGGTTTATTCTGGAAAAGTAAGCGGAGAAAAAATAGAAACGGAGAAACTGAAATTGTCCTTTTTGCTTGGGGCTTATTTATGCTATGGGAAGGCTTGTGATAATGAAATCGGGAAGTACCGTTTTTTTATGACCAATGCCCAAAACAAGTCGAAGTTGATAGCAGACTTACTATTAAAATTAGGGTGTAGGCATATAGAATATCTGGTGAGATCCGATTATATTCCTAATGGATATTATGTGACGTTCACCCCTTCTGCCAAAATGCAGACTGTGATTAATGAGGCGGAGCGTTTGAGAGAATATATATCAAAGATCGACACGAGAGATGTGGAGTTTACTGCCGATGGCAAGAAGTTTATCCTGAAAGAGTTTCCCAAATTGGATGATGAAGAGTTAAATAAAAGGATGTGGAAAATGCTTGGCAAATAGTCAGCTTACAGATTATTAGATAAACTAATTATACTCATCTACTCAGGATATTTGTTATATTTGGCTCTTTGTAATTGACCGGAAGGTTTTTCTTACGTATCATATAATAAACGAAGATATTATTATGATGGACCAGAAAAAAATACAAGAGCTTATAAGTAGGAGCCAGCAGGAGGATGCAGCAGCATTCTCTCTGCTGGTTTCTACGTTTCAGCCACTTGTATTCCGGCTTGCTTTCCGATTGTTGTGCGACGAAGATGAGGCTAAAGATATGGTACAGGAAACCTTTGTAAAGGTGTGGCTGGCACTGGGTAAATATAATGGTGAGTGCCGTTTCTCTACCTGGATTTATAAAATCACTTGCAATACTTGTTATGACCGTCTGCGTTCCCTGTACCATTCACCACTCGATAATGAAGCAGATTATTCCGTTTCCGTGAATATCTCGTCAGATGATAATGTAGAATTGGCAGTGGTGAACAAGCAACTGCGTGAACTAATCCTGAGATATACCGATGAACTGTCTCCCCGGCAAAGGTTGATTTTTACATTACGGGATATTGAGGAATTGGATGTGCCGGAGGTGCAAACCATCACCGGACTTTCTGCCGGAATCATTAAAACCACTCTTTACCTAGCCCGGAAGAATATACGAAACAAAATGAATCAAATAGATGCTGGCTTATGAAACAAGATGATAAACTTTACAATGAATGGCTTGATGAGGTGAGAAATGTACAGCCTATATTGAGTAATCCGGATGAACTGACTACTGCCATTTTACAGCAAGTGAGCAGGATCGTTCCCCGAAAGAAGAAAAGGAAAAGTCTGCTGATTGGCAGTTGGGTATCCGGGATAGCCGCAGGACTTTTGTTGTGCTTGTTGGTGAGTGAGACTCTTCTTAGTCCGGTTCCCGATGGTGTCAGAGTAGAAGAGGAGTATCGTTTCCAGGAAAACAGTGCTTATTCCCTACCGGAAGGCTGGGAGAAGATGAGGCTTTCTGAAAAGAGTGATTACTTGTCCGGACAGTATGTGCAGTATAAGAAGCTCAGACAAAAGAGAATAATGGAACTTACAAAGAAAACTTATTAAATTATATCATTATGAGAACGTATAAATGGATGGCAGCCATTGTTTTGCTGCTCAGTATGACTTCCTGTGGTACCTATTACCGGATGGTTTCTAAGGTAAATAGTGATGGTAGTATGCACAGAGAGGTGTATGCTTATGGCGACTCTGCTTTCCTTGCAGGAGACAGGACTCATAATCCGTTTTTATTCCGGATAGATTCGGGATGGGAAGTGAGTAATCTGGACTCTGTTGTTAAATTCAACTGTTGGGGAGATGAAGACAAACTGAATGTGAAAGTTTGCCGGACTTATCCAACGGTAGGTTCCGAGAGCTTCAGTACTTTGGATGGAAAGGAATACAGTATTCCTCTGGTAGTTCCGGTTGAAAAACTTCGGAAAAGTTTCCGCTGGTTCTATACATATTATCAGTATACGGCTACTTACAGTAAATTACCCGATAAAGGTCCGGTACCTCTCGAAAATTATATGAGTAAAGAGGAGCAGCGGATATGGTTCCGGGGAGATCAGGAGGCTTTGATCGGATTAAATGGTATTGAACAGAATAATAGGTTGGATGACATTGAAGCCAAATTCTGGAAATGGTATAACCGTAGTCAGTATGAATTGAGTTGTGAAGTAATTCTTCATTTCATTACGATAAAAGAAGATACGGACTTTGTACATCAGTTGGCAGATCTGAAGGAATCGGTTTATGGGAAGTACTTTTCCGGAAAAGATGCCGATGATGACGGATCGCCCGAAGAGATATGCAATTATCTGGATGAATTGAGTCAAACGAAATATTTCTCAAACTTATATGTGGACAATAAAAAGCCAATGGATGATCTGTTTGAGGAAAAAGGGCGGGTTGCAGAATTGTTTGGTTATGCTGTGCAGTTTGAGTTATTCATGCCGGGCAGGGTGGTTTCTACCAATGCCGCCATGCAAAAAGATGAGTCACTCATTTGGAAAGTAGATGCTTTTCGTCTGTTGGACAGTGATTATATGCTTGTTGCTGAATCCCGTGTAGTTAATTATTGGGCTTTTGGAATTACATTATTACTGATATTGCTTATTGGTGGATACTGTTGGAGACTATATAGAAAGCTTTCATAACTCTTTAAGATTCATATATATCATAATGTTGGGAATGCTATTCATCACTTGATAGTAGCATTTCCCGTTCTTTCTTTGTCAGTCTTTTGACAACAATGTCATAAGACTTCCTTACGAGTTCTTTAATTTTCTCGTTAGGTACATCCTGATTAAAGTAAACACTGATCCAGTATTTTTTATTCATGTGCCATCCGGGCTTTATTCCTATATATGTGGTTTGTAATTCTCCTGATTCTTCTGGATTGCATTTGATACAGCAAAAGTCAAAGATTTCGATATTTACAAAGCAGAACCATTTATCCGCTACATAAAAGCATAGAACATCACGACTGTATTTATCGGGGACATTGGGAAACGGCATTTTCTCACGAACACCTTTTAATGACAGGCAATATTCTCTAAATTCTTCGATATTCATTTTGATGGTTTTTAAAACGTATACAGAGGCAAATATAGCACTTTTAAAGCGAATTCTGGCTGAATACTTAATTATCTGTTGCAGTCATGCTTTTTCATTATCTGTATCTATTGGTGAGTTATCTTAGTTAGGAATCTGAGATATATCTAATTTTTAAAATCATATATTTAATTTTGAAAGTCTGCGGACAGGCTAAGCTCTACATTTGTATTCTATAGGATAATTTCAAATAATAATGATATGAAGAAGAGACTATTTAGCCTATTTGCGTTGGCTATTGGATTGCAAACGGTTGCTTTATCCCAAAAGAATGAGTGGAGAGATCCGGAGGTAAATGCTGTGAATCGTGCTCCGATGCACGCTAATTATTTTGCTTATGAATCATACGATGCTGCCCGTACAGGTGTTAAGGAAGAATCTGATAATTTTCTGTCTCTGAATGGGATGTGGAAATTTAATTGGGTAAGGAATGCTGACCAGCGTCCGGATGATTTTTATCAGTTGGGTTATAATGATAGTGCGTGGGATGAACTGAAAGTACCTGCTGTATGGGAGTTAAATGGTTATGGTGATCCTATTTATGTCAATGTAGGGTACCCATGGAAGAACCAATTCAGAACTGATCCTCCGAAAATACCTGTAGCCAACAATCATGTAGGATCCTATCGAAAAGAGATTGTCATACCGGCAGAATGGAAGAATAAGCAAATCTTTGTGCATTTTGGTTCTATCACTTCTAATATCTATTTGTGGGTAAATGGTAAGTATGTTGGGTATAGTGAAGACAGTAAACTGGAAGCGGAGTTTGATTTGTCGGGTTATCTCAAACCGGGAAAAAATCTGATTGCATTTCAGGTGTTCCGTTGGTGTGACGGGTCATATCTTGAAGATCAGGATTTCTTCCGCTTTTCGGGTGTGGGACGTGATTGCTATTTATATGCTCGCAACAAGACTTGTATACAGGACATAAGAGTTACTCCCGATTTGGATCAGCAATACACCAACGGATCACTGGACGTTGCTCTCCAGATGAAAGGACGGGGTACCGTAGAGCTGGATTTGTCGGATGCGAAAGGCAATGTGGTTGCAAACACCCGGTTGAATGGTTCGGGCAGTCTTTCGACTGTTATGGAGGTTAAGAATCCTCTTAAATGGAGTGCGGAAATACCCAATCTTTATTGCCTGACCGCTACTTTAAAGAATGGTAATGATATTTTAGAAGTTATTCCGGTAAAAGTGGGTTTCCGTAAAGTGGAGATTAAGAATGCCCAGCTGCTTGTGAACGGACAGCCTGTACTTATTAAAGGTGCCAACCGCCATGAAATGGATCCCGATTATGGATACGTTATTTCACGGGAGCGTATGTTGCAGGACATTCGGATTATGAAACAATTCAATATCAATGCTGTGCGTACGTGTCATTATCCTGACGATAATCTTTGGTATGAATTGTGCGATGAGTATGGTTTGTATGTCGTAGCTGAGGCTAATGTAGAGGCGCACGGAATGTTATATACTAATAATCAGCTTTCTAAACATGCTTCCTTTGCCAAAGCACATCTGGAACGTAACCAGCGTAATGTGCAGCGCAGTTACAATCATCCTTCGGTTATTATTTGGTCATTGGGCAACGAAACCGGTCCCGGCCCTAATTTTGAAGCTTGCTACCGTTGGATAAAAGCGGAAGATGCGACACGCCCCGTGCAGTATGAACAGGCCGGTCATGATTATTATACCGATATTTTCTGCCCGATGTATTTGTGGTACAGTGCGTGTGAGGATTATGCCAAGAGTAATGCCACTAAACCGCTTATACAGTGTGAATATGCGCATGCTATGGGTAATTCTATGGGTGGATTCAAAGAATATTGGGACCTGATACGCAAATATCCGAAATTTCAGGGTGGGTTCATCTGGGACTTTGTTGACCAGTCTGTGCGTTGGAAAAATAAAGACGGTATTGAAATATATGCGTACGGCGGAGATTTTAATAAGTACGATGGTTCTGACAATAATTTCTGTGATAACGGTCTGATAAGCCCTGACAGGGTACCGAATCCGCACATGTACGAAGTGGGTTACTTTTATCAGTCCATTTGGACACATCCCGTCAACCTGCAAAATGGAGAAATAGAAATCTTTAATGAGAATTTCTTCCGTGATCTTTCCGCTTATTATCTGGATTGGCAGTTATTGGCAGATGGTGAATTGGTAGAAGCCGGCACTGTTAGCAATCTTAATGTTACTCCTCAACAAAAGGCGAAACTAAAACTGGACATCTCCGATGTAAATTCGTATAAAGACAAAGAACTATTACTGAATGTGTCTTATAAACTTAAAAAGGCTGAAACCTTATTATCTCCCGGATTTACTGTTGCAAAGGCTCAAATGTCTGTCATTCCCTATAAAGCACCCGATATTGCATTAGTGAATGTGAAGAAAGCGAATATAGAATCCGTTGCTCCCTCCGTGAATAATAATGATGGTAATTATCTGATCATTGAAGGTGAGGATTTCATTATCGAGTTTGCGAAGAACAATGGTTTCCTGAGCAGATATAAGGTTGCAGGCAAGGAATTGATGAATGATGGCGGACAGCTCGTACCTAATTTCTGGCGTGCGCCTACTGACAATGATTATGGTGCCAGATTGCAGCACAAATACAGGGTATGGCTGAATCCCAAACTTAAAAGGACTTCATTTACCAACAAGCAGGAAAATGGGACGGTTGTAGTTGAAGCCGGATATGAAATGCCGGATGTCTCTGCTAAACTATACCTGACTTATGTGATAAATAATGCAGGTGAGATAAAAGTTACTCAGAAAATGGCTGCCGGTGAAGCAGAGAAAGTGCCCGATATGTTCCGCTTCGGCATGCAGATGCAGATGCCTGATGAATTCTATAGAATCAATTATTATGGCAGAGGTCCTGTGGAAAACTATTCGGACCGCAATCATGCAACGGATTTAGGAATTTACCGTCAGACCGTGAGTGAACAATTTTTTTCGTATATTCGTCCGCAGGAAACGGGTACTAAGACTGATATACGTTGGTGGAGACAACTGAACGAAGCGGGTTCCGGGTTGCAATTTGTTGCGGAAGCCCCGTTCTCAGCATCAGCTCTGAACTATACGATTGAATCTTTGGACGACGGATTGAATAAAGATCAGCGCCATTCGCCGGAAGTAATCCCGGTGGATTATACGAATATTTGCATAGACAAGGCTCAATTGGGTCTGGCTTGTGAAAATAGTTGGGGAGCTATCGCTTATCCGCAATACCGTTTGCCATACGGTAATTATGAATTCAGCTTTATAATGAAGCCGGTATTTAATAAAGTTTATTGATGTGATAAATTCGGATTATGAAAAAATTATGGTTGTTGTTCTTATTGATAGGAACCTATTGTTATGCTGGTGAAAAAAAACATACGGTTGATTCGCCTGACGGAAAGATACAGTTAGCGATTATTCAAACGGATGCCGGTGAGCTGACTTATCAGCTATCTGTGAAGCGTAAACAAGTGATTGAGGCTTCTGCATTGGGATTTAAAACAGAGGATGGGGTGTCTTTTCCTTCCCAAGGATGGAAAATGAGAAAGGTTATCCGTAACAAAGTGAATTCTGTTTGGAAGCCTCTGTGGGGAAAGCGTGCCGTAGTACCCGATAAATACAATGAGATGAAGTTGTCTTTTGTGAATGAAGCGGAATCATCGGATGCTTTGGAGATAGTGGCGCGGGCTTATAATGAAGGTGTGGCTTTTCGCTATGTGTTGCCTCAAGGGGCGGGTTCTGCACTGGAACTTACCACTTTTAATTTTGCAGGCGACTATATCGCGTGGTATTATAATGGAGAAAGGCATAATATCGGTCCGGAACGATTGACCGAAACAGATGGTGAACGCTTGCCTGTGATGACGGTGAAAGCTGCGGATGATTTATACCTGGCTGTACATGAGGCTTGTCTGGATGAGGGTGAACCCTTGAAACTGAAATCGGAAAAGGGGCGATGCTTGTTTTCTGTTTCTGCGAAACCGCATTTACTCCGTGTAGGATATCAATCGGCATGGCGTGTGGTGCTTTGCGGTAACCGGCCGGGTGATCTGGTGGATTCTCATCTTGTGGAATTACTGAATCCGGAACCTTCCGGAGAATATGATTTCTCATGGGTGAAGCCGGGAGTTGCGTTATGGGACTGGCGTATGAATGGTGCTCAGTGGGACGGGTTTAATTATACGATGTCCTATCCTTCCTGGGAAAGAGCGGTTGATTTTGCCGCAGAGCAGGGTTTTGCTTATCTGGTTCTTGATGCCAACTGGTATGGACCCGAGTTTGAGCAGGGTTCGGACCCCGTTAAGGGAGATAAGGCCAGGGATGTGCGAAAATTGATTCAATATGGAAAGCAGAAAGGAGTGGGTATCTGGTTGTATCTGAATGATGTGGGAGGACGTAATTATCCGTTGGAAGAAACTTTGAAACAATATGGGGAGTGGGGAGCTGCCGGAGTGAAGTATGGTTTTATGGCCGGAAACCCTGAAGAGAAGAATACCAGAACAAAGAGTATAACGGAAATGTGTGCACGGTATAAGCTATTGGTAAATTTTCATGATTATCCGGTGCATCCCTATGGGCAGATGCGGACATGGCCCAATGCTGTGACACGTGAATACTGCAAGGCTCAGTTGGACGGACACGAGATTTTCTATCCCAAAACCTTTGTTACTTCGGTATTTGTAAATATGGTAGCCGGCCCGATTGATATGAATAATGGTATGTTTGACTTGCGGCAAGGGAAAACGACGCGTTCGGATAATAACCAGGAGGTACCTTCAACGGTGGTATCGGAAGCTGCACGGACATTGATTACTTTCTCCGGCGCGACGATTATTCCGGATATTCCTGAATATTATCGTAAATATCCTGCTTTACTCCGCTTTTTGTCTGCACAGAAAATGCCTTGGCTGGAAAGTAAGACTTTAGATGGCGAAATAGGGGAATATATCGTAATGATGCGTCAAGCGGAAGATGGAGTATTCTTGATAGGAGCTGCCACTAACGAAGAAAGTAGAACTTTACGTGTGCCGCTGTCTTTCTTAGGTAAAGGAGACTATGAAGCGGAAATTGTAGAAGATGGAGAGAATGCCCATTATTTAAGTAACAGGGAAACGATGAAGGTTTCTAAAAAGAGAGTAACCCGGAATGAGGTTTTGAGTATAAAGTTGGCGCCGGGTGGCGGGGCTTGTATCCGTATTGGAAAAGAAATAAAACAGTAGCTGGATAGCTACTGTTTTATTAATCTTACTTCATATATCTCGCCTATTTGCTTGTTTGGTTTTGCCACAAACTTGACGCGTACTTGTTTCTTATCCTGCAAAAGAGTATCCGGAATGTCATAGGTTTCTGCTTTGAACTCCGATATGCGGTATTTGCCGGTATTATTGATAGAACGGAGAAATACATCATCAATATAAATATCGAACTCATGGCTTTTCCATTCGCCCACTCCCCAATACTTGAGGCGTAGCTTGAGGTCAGTCAAACCATCGGTTTGCATGAGGTAACTAAAATAATGTCCGTTGCGGGCATCGCGGTAGAAGACATTATTTGTGTTGCCTGTGTATGACTCGTCGGTTTCCATCTGGTGGTCGGTCTCCGGTTGCTGTTCGCCTGGCTGCACTTTGTCGACAGTGCTTGCTTCAAGCGCCTGACGCTCCTGTTCCTGCTTGGCAATGTTATCAATGTATTGCTTATAACTGCCTTCGGTGAGAGCAAGCCAATACATCATATAGCGAGAGTCATGAATTTCGAAGAATGGCTGCAATTCTCCTTCAATCTTGTTCTCCATGCGGGTGCTCAGTGTGAAGTGCAGCGGCTTACCTGGTACAGGAGTGAGCTGCGACGGGATGCTGGCGATGTCATTGTTGATGAGGATTGGAGCTTTATCAATAGGCTGTTTGGGACCGCCTGCATACTGCCCGAAACGACTGTCATCTGCTATGAGTGAAGCCATCGACTCTGTACCGGTTTTCATACCGAGAAGGATAGGTCCATGCATGAAAGCAATGTACTGCGGTTCGTTGGGTAAGTAACGCAGGGATGAGTGCATTGGGAAATTGATATTCACCACATCGCCTTTTTTCCATTTGCGATGGATGCTGACGTAGGATGACGGACCTGTAATGATATCGACTGGCTTTCCGTTTACACTGACCTTGAATTCGCCCGGATGTACCCATCCCGGATAGCGTACCATAAGATTGAATGTGCCTTTGCCTTCCGCAATAGTAATAGTACTGTTTTCAGAATAAGGGAAAGCCGTCTCCTGACGTAGCGTGATGCCGCGTTCTTTCCAGTCGAGTTGCGAAGCCGCATATAGATTCACAAAAAGAGCATCACCTACATGGGTGTAGATGAATTGTCCGTACTTACCATGGTTCTCCATACCGGTGCCGACACAACACCACATTGCTTCATTAGGAGCGGAGTAGTTGCGATAGTGGCGGGGACGGGCAGGTGTGAAATAGACGTAGCCTCCATGTTCCGGATGCTGGGTGGAGAGTATATGGTTGAAAGTGGCAAGCTCGTAGTAGTCGGCATACCGCGCTTCCGGGTTACGGCGATGGAGGTCTTCTGTCAGTTTCAATATATTGTTGGTGTTGCAGCTCTCAGGTCCGTCGATGTCATTGATGAAATCCATGCAAGCATCCTTGGCAGGGAAGTGTTCACGACGGCTATTCCCGCCAAATGCAAGGCTGCGCTCGCCTGTTACAATGTCCCAGAAGAATGAACTTGCCATGTGATAATCTTCATTGCCCGATAACTCTGATATACGCTCAAAACCGATAACTTTGGGTACTTGCGTATTGGCGTGCATGTTGTCGAGACAGTCCTGCCGCTGGGACATAGGAGTAAATAACCGTTTATGAGAGAAACGCTTCGCACAGTCAAGGTACTTCTGTTCGCGGGTAATGGCATACGCATCAGCAAGCACTTCGTTCATGCCGCCATGCTCGTTGCCAAGCATCCGTTCCATCTGCTCGTCCGACAGACCTGATGTGATATCGATTGCCCAATTACAGAACTGTAGAAAAAGAGTCTTTGCCTGCTCGTTGCCGCAATATAGCCATGCGTCGCGCAAGCCTGCATACATTTTGTGCAGGTTATAGAAAGGCGCCCACGAACCGCTGTATACGCGGAAGTCGCCGTTTTTAAAACCGCTCCATATATTCTGGCTGTTAGGCATTCCGCCCATGTAGCCAACACCCCACTTGGGATGGTTCTTGTAATTAGCTTCGGCGCATTCGGCTATTTCATTGATAATGTACTCCATGCGCTTGCGACATTCTTCATTGCCGGTAGCTGCGTTAATCGCCATAGCTGTGAGGTAATGTCCTCCCACATGTCCGTCCAATCCGTCCCAATTGGGATAACACTTTGCTTTGGGTGTCAGTCCTGCCTCTTTTCGATAGGGAGCTATCAGGCGGTCACAGTCGTACTTGAGCAATGTCTCGATATTCAGGTCACGGGCATGTTTCAAGGGTCCTTCGAGGAGTGTTATTTGCGAGAGAGGAAACTCGTTGGGATACAACTTATCTTGTGCGTTTGCCCCTATGCCTGCACACATTAATAATAGAATGGTAAATGACTTTTTCATGCTTATAATCTGTTTATATAGTCAAATAGAAATGTATTGCAAATTTCATAAATTATTCTCTTTATATCAATGATTTATGAATTTCATTTCTCGCAAATCAGTTCTATTTGACTATAATATTCTGATCGCTATTTGTTTTCTTATGCAAGCGGGCTAAACACAACCTTATATGTTTTAACCACCCCTTTATAGTCGAATTTCACAATAGCAGTTCCGGAAACCGATGTTGCCTGGATAATCTCTACTTTCACACTCTTGTCAGTTGCTGATGCCGACACAGTAGGTATTCCGGTTGTTCCGGCGGGAAGTTTGTAGACAGCCTCATAGATGTCATAGCCGGTGATACCATTGCTTTCGGTGGAACGTACAGGAGTTTCCGGTACTTCGATTGCTTTTCCGTTTACTTCGATATTTACTTTGGGGACAACCGGACGAACAATTTTCTTCTTGTTGGAACTGAATCCCAATCCGGCTAAATCAAAGAGATCGCCGGTCTCCTGACTTTCAGCAACGAGGTAGATTGCATGTTTCTTGTCCAAATGGTCAACAAACTTCGATACGTCGATTGTAAACTGTGTTGTTTCCTGTGCCGAATTGGCGGGAACAACTATCTCACCTATCTTCGTTCCTTTCCAGGTTTCGTTATTCCACGGACCGTCTAACCAAACATTCACTTTAAATGTCTTTGATGTTTTCGGTGCAAGGAAGAGGTTGAAGGCTGTTTTGTTTCCCTTTTTGGTTCCTTCGAAAGCTTTCAGGCCCAGTTTATCTTTATTCAATCCGCCGAAACCGAAGTACTTATATCCTATTATATTGCCGTTCTTCACGTTTGTGATAGGAGCGTGGTTATCCCAGATGTCCCATGAATCCTGTTGGATACGTCCGTCGGAGAGATAACATGCAAATCCTGCGGAATAATACTGATAAGGATCAAGACCAAATATATGGAAGCCTTCCGAAGTTACTTCCGCTCCTTTGTATTCATTCCCCTGGCTGTCTTTGGCTGTCCAGATATTATCTTTTGCATACGGGTCGTAAGCTCTGATGGAAACTTTACCGCCTTCCGATACCGGCTTCTTATCCCATTCCACATGGATTGGAGCTACCATCGACTGGCGGGCGTTGCCGAAGCCACGGGGCGGACGGTGGTAGAATACATACCATTGTCCGTTGATGAGTTCTATACTTCCATGCGTATTGTGTCCTGCATTAGTTGTTTGCAGTCGTGAACCATCCTGGTTTAGCACCGGTGCACGCGAATCGACCAGAACGCCGCCGCTCTTCCACGGACCCAGCGGAGAGTCACCATAAGCGTAGCGCAAAGTGGAGTTGGAACTGCCCAATCCATAATCGGGACCTGAATGTCCGCTATAGATGGTCACATATTTATTTCCAATCTTACGTATGGATGAGGCTTCAAAGAAGTTGAATGCTTCAAGGTCTTCTCCGGGAAAGATGTGCGGATATGAAATATTCTTCGGACCACGGTTGTTGCCTCTGCGGACGCCTGCCGGCATGAAATAGGGGATAACCTCTGTTCCGGGGCGTACGGAATACATGGTGTTCTGATCCAGTTGGGCGGCTAATGAGCGTTGAAATCCCCAATATCCATAGGCTCTGAATCCGATTTCATAATCCGGGTCGTTCGGGTCTGTGATATATTCAATATATACCGACGGGTCGAATCCCAGAATACTTCCGGGTAGGGTTTTTGTACCATCAGCGGTCAGGTTGATAGGGGTAAAAGGTCCGTCAGGACGGCTTCCTTTGGCAACCATTGCTTCTCTGTCTCTACCGCGGCTATGCGGGTACAGATAATATTCTTTTGTGCCGTCCTTCCTTTTCACTTCAACAAGGTCGGGAGCGTACATCACATCCCATTGTCCTTCTACCTGATAGGTAAAGATAGCTCCTTCGTCACGCCAGCTTGATAAATCTTCTACGGGTGCTGACCACATTCTGATGTCCGGCCCGCAATAACTGCCGAAACGGACATCGTGCGAACCGATGATGTAAGCGCGAAACTTTCCCGGATTGTCGGGGTCTTCAAAAACACGGGGTTCTCCGTCCGGCAAATGTTCCCATAACGGTAGATACGGATTACCAGCTCCATGATAAACAAACTTGGACGTTTTGGGCTGATTATTATTACCGGCTATTGCTTTTGTTATTACAAACATGGGGACAATAGCAAATAATAATAAAATGATTTGAATTCTTTTCATAACCAATCTAATCTTTTTTATACGTAAATATTTATGTTATTATTTGTTCAATAGGACACTATGCGACAAAAGTAAGCTATCGAAGAATGACTGGCTTTCGATATTAGATATTTGAATTTCAAAATCAGATATATTTGTGATAATCCTTATAAGTATTGAATAAGAAGATAGATTGTTTTCTCATGTGCCTTTTGTTATTTATTGAATAATAACTGTGCAAAATTATACAGATTGTTTCTCCATACCGGCCAGGTGTGTCCACCCGGATATTCGGAATACGTATACTTCAGTTTTAGTGTATCAAACTCTTTAAGCATATTCTGGCAGTTCTGGTAGGCTATATCTTCTTTGCCTCCCATGGCGATCCAGAGTAATCTGAGTTGAGAGTCTATTGCTGCTTTATTCTTGTTGATAAATTCGTATTGGCCATCTGCGATTTTCTGGTAGAAAGGTAGCCATCCGGAACTGAATACACCGAGATGAGCGAACAAATCTGTATGGTATAGGCCGGCATAAAGTGTTTGTATGCCTCCCATAGAGAGGCCTGCAAGTGCCCGGCTGTCTGCTTCTTTTCTGACACGGTAGTTATCTTCTACAAATGGAATGACAGCCTGCATCAGCTCGGCTTCGAATGCTTTCAAGGCACCGGCATTGAACCCGGCAGAAGCCATATTGCCATCGAGCATCACTATCAACATCGGTTTAGCTTTTCCCTCAGCGATCAGGTTGTCCATTATCAGATCGGTTTTGCCTTGTGTAGCCCAACCGCGTTCATCTTCTCCGCCACCATGCAACAGGTATAAAACAGGATATTTTTCAGCCGTGTGGGTGTCATATCCGGCAGGTGTATATACAAAGAAGCGTCTCCACGAACGACTTACTTCCGAATAGTAGCGTTTCATGCGGATATCACCATGTGGCACATCCTTCAGTGCATAATATTCTCCACCCTTGAAAGGAACTTCAATGCCGCTTGCCATGCGTCCCATGCCATAGAAAGTCTCACTTCCGGGATCGGATACCGCTACTCCGTCAATCAATAGTGAATAGTAATGAAAACCTTCACCCAAAGAATCGGTTACCGTTTCCCAGATACCTCCTTCCTGTCTGACCATATCGTATTTCCGTCCCAGGTCTATCTGTACTTTCTGTGCATCCGGGGCTTTTATGCGAAAAATAGCGCGGTGGTCTGCCGTCAGTTGCGGATATTTGGAGTTCCGTACGTTGGATTCTGCGCGTGCTCCATGAAGGCCATATTTGTCGAAGCTTGACGTATCTACAGGCTTGAATAGCAATTGAGAGAACAGGTAGAGGTCGTTTTTCCATACATTGAAGTCGTGGCCTCCGGGCTCCACATAGAAGATATGGGGAATCCGATGCTGTTGCAGGTAGAGGTGAGTACGTTCGCTGAAAGACATCAGGTTGTCATTGTCCCCGCAGGATATCCACAGCAGTTTTAGTTGCTGTGTGGTAGCTTCCGGATTTGGAACAAGCACTTCGGGTGCTTTGGTGTTGGGGGCGGATGAGAATCCTCCTACCCAAGCAAATTTATCCAGATTTCCCAGACCAAAGTTTAAGGATTGCCCGCCACCCATTGACAGTCCTGCGATGGCCCTGCTCTCTCGATTCTTGATTACAGGATATGTCTTCTCAATAAAAGGAACCAGGTCGTTCAGCAGATCTTTTTCAAAAATGGCGAAGCCTTCCACTTTATCCGGAGCCATGATATTGCCCGTAGCGCGGTCATCTTTTATGGCTCTTCCGTTGGGGAGTACTACGATCATCGGTGTTAGTTTACCTTCGGCATACAGGTTATCGAGAATGATTTGTGGTTTGCCATTATTGAACCACTCCAGTTCATCGCCACCGATACCATGCAGCAGATAAAGTACAGGGTATTTCTTGCTCTTACTGAAGCCGGGAGGGGTATAAACCAATGCTTTCCGCTTCGTACCAACGGTTTTAGAGTTATAAGTCACTGTTTCTATTTTCCCTTGGGCTATTCCTGCCTTTTCTACGTCGAAACCAGCCTGGGAGTGGGGGATGGTACTTTGTGCCTGTACCCCGAAGCAATACGCCAATGCGCATACTAAAATGATTGCAATGTTTTTCATGGTTCTGAATTTTATGTCGCAAACATACAGCATTCTGTTTTCTCAGCCCAATAATGATGTTACATGTTTCTTTCCTGATGTTACATCTTTTGAAAAATGTACGGAGTAAGTACAGTAGAGCTGCGGTAAGTTTTATCTGAAATCTAAAATCAAATGTCTGGAATTGACAATGACTATAATACAATAGGCCTATTTTTGCATTGTGCCAGATCGTATGGAAGTATGATTATAAATGGAAATAAATAAGGATTAGGAAATGAAGAAAAAATGGATTCTATTGTTACTGATAACGATTAGTTTTACAAACCTTGCTGCGCAGGACGCGCTTTATCCGAACACTTTTCCTTTGGGAGATGTGAGAATAACTGCAGGCCCTTTTAAGCATGCCTGTGATTTGAACGTTAAGGTTCTGCTTCAATATGATACCGATCGTCTGCTGGCCCCTTTCCTGCGTGAAGCAGGATTACCTAAGAAAGCGGAAACGTATGGTAACTGGGAAAAAGACGGTCTTGACGGGCATATCGGTGGGCACTATCTGAGCGCTTTAGCCATTCATTATGCCGCTACAGGTAATCAGGAGTGCAAAAAACGCATGGATTATATGGTTTCTGAATTTGCGCGTGTACAGCAGGCTAATGATGACGGTTCTATTTGCGGCTTTCCGAACAGTAAGAAGTTTGCGGAAGAAATAAGAAAAGGAAATGTAGGCATTGTATGGAACTACTGGGTGGCCTGGTATAATATGCATAAAACCTATGCCGGACTGCGGGATGCCTGGCTTTACGGTAAAAATGAAAAAGCGAAAAAGATCTTCTTGAAGTTCTGTGACTGGGGTGTCGACGTTATTTCTAATTTAGACGACCGGCAAATGGAGCGTATGCTGGATAATGAATTCGGTGGTATGAATGAAGTGTATGCGGATGCCTGGCAAATGACCGGCAATCCTAAATACCTCGATACGGCGAAGCGCTTTTCACACAAGCAGATTTTCGATAGTATGACAAGGCGCATTGATAACCTGGATAACAAGCATGCCAATACACAAGTGCCTAAAGCCGTGGGATATCAACGTGTGGCCGAACTTAATTCGAAAACTGCTTCGGATTACAATGAATTTATGACTGCTGCTGAATTTTTCTGGGAGACTGTAGTTTTTCATCGCTCTTTGTCATTAGGCGGAAACAGTCGGGGTGAGCATTTTCCCGAAGCAGGAAAATGTTCCGATTATATGCATGAACGTCAGGGACCGGAGTCGTGTAATACTAACAATATGCTGAAACTTACCGAAGGTCTGTTCCGTATCCATCCCAAAGTGGAATATGCCGATTTTTATGAACGTGCCCTGTATAATCATATCCTTTCTACCCAGCACCCTGAACATGGGGGATACGTATATTTCACACCTGCTTGCCCCTCGCATTATCGTGTTTATTCGGCACCGGGAGAAGCAATGTGGTGTTGTGTAGGTACCGGTATGGAGAATCATGGTAAATACGGGCAGTTTATTTATACCCATGATACGGTGGATAATGCTCTGTATGTGAATCTTTTTATACCTTCCGAATTAAACTGGAAAGAGAAAAAGATTAAGATTGTACAAGAAACGGACTTTCCGAATGAAGAAGGGACTACGTTGACTGTTAATCCTTCCAAAGCAACACAGTTTAAACTGCTGATACGTTATCCCTCATGGGTGGAGCAGGGAAAAATGCAGGTGGTCTGCGATGGAGTTGATTATGCAAAAAATGCACAGCCAGGTTCTTATATAGCCATTGATCGCCAATGGTCAAAAGGAGATGTGGTGGAAATAAAAACTCCGATGACCGTGAGAATTGAAGAACTGCCTAATGTACCTAACGCTATCTCGATTATGCGTGGCCCTATATTGTTAGGTGCGAGGACGGGAACGGAAAATATGCCCGGATTAATTGCCGGAGACGGGCGTTGGGAGCATATTGCACACGGATCTCTGGTTTCACTTTTTGATGTACCTTATATCATAGGGGAAAGAAGTGATATTCTGAATAAATTGAATCGTATGAAGCCGGTCGAAGGAAAATCTTTTAGTTTTACTGTTCCCGGTTTGTTTACTCAGGAAAAATATAAGAATCTAATACTTGAACCATTCTATGGAATTCATGATAGCCGCTATATGATGTATTGGTTATCAATGCCCGAGCCCGCATTCAGGGAATATAAACAAGCCGTAGAAGCTGAAGAGAATGGGAGAATGATACTCGACAAGCGTACTGTGGATATGGTATCATCGGGTGAGCAACAACCTGAGTCGGATCATGCAATGAAAACTCAGGATTCGCATCGTGGAGTACATGCCGGTGAGGCGTGGCGTGATGCCCGTAATGGAGGATATTTCGAATATACACTGACCACGAAAGGAAATGAGAATCTCTCATTGATGGTCCGTTATTGGGGAGCTGAGTCTGGTAGTAGAAGCTTTGATATTCTGGTTGATGGTCAAACTATCGCTACGGAAAATATTGTCGGGAAATGGAAGAAAGACTTGTTCTGCAATGTGGAATATAATATTCCGGCCACTTTGCTGAAATCGAAAGATAAAATTACGGTTAGGTTCCAGAGTAAGTCGGATACTACAGCAGGAGGGATTTTTGCAGTACGATTGTTGGTTCCAGAATCGACGGTGACAGATAAATGAAAGTCTTTTTGGGGAACATATCGGGTAGGTGTGAGCGTGACCAGGAAGAAATATTCATAACCTGCCTGAAATGAATTAACTTAATCAACGAATTTGGATAGCTTATTGATTATCAGCAAATAGCATTTACCGATAGTTGATTGTCTTAGACTGATATAGGTAGACACATTAACCAACTAATAAATGTGTTACT
>ENA-ORPH01001108-ORPH01001108.1-human-gut-metagenome-genome-assembly--contig:-NODE-1108-length-27256-cov-4.702364_pt1 | contig 27256 bp, 19 predicted proteins | sample MGYA00242142_ERZ509074 | MGnify/ENA primary metagenome ERZ509074 (study PRJEB26280, sample SAMEA2338724) | human gut metagenome | biome: human gut; feature: human-associated habitat; material: faeces...
GGGCCGTCCCGGGCTGCTGCCGGCGCTGCCCGCCGTCACCCTCGTTCACCACCTCGATCGGGAGCGGTTCGGTGCGGTACACCGTTCCGTCCACGGCGATCTCCGCCGCGCCGATCGTCACGTTCCCGGCGTTCTGCGGCAGCAGCACGTAGGTGATCGTGTAGTTGATGCTCTGAGTCATGGACCCGTTCAGGATCTGTACCGACTGGCCGCGCGATTCGGCCGGTCCGGCGATCACATCGAAGCCCTCGAACGAAGGGGCCTTGAAGGTCCCCTCGTCGGGATTGGCGTTCAGCGCGAACTCGACCCGGACAGGCTCGCCCAGCGCGACGGTCAGCGGCGAGGAGGCCTCGAAGGTGATCTTTCCGGCACCAAGCGCTGGAAAGACCGCCAGCAGGAAGCCTACGGCAAGCGTTATTTTCGCAATCAAGTGTTTCATCGAATCTACAAACGTATCGCTCGGGCCGCTTATTTCATCCGCGGCCGGAAATTTCAGTGCTTGAAATCGGCGAAGAAATCGTTGCCCTTGTCATCAACGATGATGAAGGCGGGGAAGTTCTCGACGTAGATCTTGCGCACGGCCTCCATGCCCAGTTCGGGGAAGTCCACGACCTCGACCGACTTGATGGAGTTCTTGGCCAGGATCGCCGCCGGGCCGCCGATCGAACCGAGGTAGAAGCCGCCGTTGGCCTTGCAGGCGTCCGTCACGGCCTGCGAGCGGTTGCCCTTGGCCACCATGACCATCGAGCCGCCGTGCTTCTGGAACAGATCGACATAGGGATCCATACGGCCGGCCGTCGTCGGGCCGAACGAACCCGAAGCCATGCCTGCGGGGGTCTTGGCCGGACCGGCGTAGTATACCGGGTGCTTCTTGAAGTACTCGGGCATCGGCTTGCCCTCGTCGAGCATCTGCTTGATGCGGGCGTGGGCGATGTCGCGGGCCACGATGAGCGTGCCGCGCAGGTTCAGACGCGTCTTGATCGGGTATTTGGTCAAGATCTCGCGCACCTTGTCCATACCCTCGTCGAGGTCGATGTCCACGGCGGGCGACATGGCCGGAGCCTCCTTCGGCAGGAAGCGTGCGGGGTTCTTCTCAAGCTCCTCGAGGAAGATGCCCTCGGGGGTGATCTTCGCCTTGATGTTGCGGTCGGCCGAGCAGCTGACGCCGATGGCCACGGGGCACGAGGCGGCGTGGCGCGGGGCACGGATCACGCGGACGTCGTGCACGAGGTACTTGCCGCCGAACTGGGCGCCCACACCGCTCTCGCGGCAGATCTTGAGCACCTTCTCCTCCCACTCGAGGTCACGGAAGCAGCGGCCGCCCTCGTTACCCGAGGTCGGAAGCTCGTCGAGGTAGCCGGCCGAAGCCTTCTTGACGGTCGAGAGACACATCTCGGCCGACGTGCCGCCGATGCAGATGGCCAGGTGGTAGGGCGGGCAGGCCGACGTGCCGAGGTCGAAGATGTGCTGCTGGATGAACTTCGTGAGCGACTCCTCGTTCAGCAACGCCTTGGTCTGCTGGTAGAGGAAGGTCTTGTTGGCCGAGCCGCCGCCCTTGGTGATGAAGAGGAACTCGTACTCCATGCCGGGCTTGCCTCCGTAGATGTCGATCTGCGCCGGGAGGTTCGTGCCCGAGTTCTTCTCGTCGATCATCGTGAAGGGCACAACCTGCGAATAGCGCAGGTTACGCTCCTTATAGGTCTCGTAGACACCCTTTGCGATGCACTCTGCATCGTCGGCGCCCGTCCAGACATCCTCGCCCTTGTGGGCGATGCAGATGGCCGTGCCGGTGTCCTGGCAGGTCGGCAGCTCGCCCTCGGCGGCCACGCACTGATTCAGCAGCATCGTGTAGGCCACGAACTTGTCGTTGTCCGTAGCCTCGGGATCATCGAGGATGTTGCGCAGTTTCTGCAGGTGCGCCGCACGCAGGTAGAACGACACATCGCTGTATGCGGCCTTCGACAGCAACTCGAGGCCCGCGGGATCCACCTTCAAGATCTTGCGTCCGTCGCACTCGACGACCTTCACGTAATCCTTCGTCAAAAGACGGTACTTCGTTTTGTCCTCCTGAATCGGGAACGGCTCCTGATAAATGAAATCTGCCATGATCGTGTATGTTTGTGTGTTTATGTATCCGGTCTTTGGTCGGAAGGGGCGCGCCCGAGGCCGGCCCGGCAATCCGAAATTCCTCGCAAATTTACAAAAAACTCTCCGATTGCACAACAAATCCCTCCGGTTTGTTATTTTTTTAACACACGAAGGACCGAAGCCCGCAACCGTATTCCGCACAAAGGGAAAAACGCGGCCGTCCGCCCCGTATGCCCCGGCACGGCATGCGGCTGCAATGGGGTCGGCCGCAGTCCCTTGCAGGCATCCGGAACGACCGTTTCATTTTTTTTGCAATAAAGACGCATGATATCCGGTTTTTTCGTATATTTGCGCGGTTAATCGAGAATTTCGAATTTTTCTTAATATTTAAAAGTATGGTATCCTACAAAGAGTTGGGCCTCGTGAACACCCGCGAGATGTTCGCCAAGGCCATCAAGGGCGGCTACGCCATCCCCGCTTTCAACTTCAACAACATGGAGCAGCTCCAGGCCATCATCCAGGCCGCTGCCGAGACCAAGTCGCCGGTAATCCTCCAGGTATCGAAGGGTGCGCGCAACTACGCCAACCAGACCCTGCTGCGCTACATGGCCGAAGGTGCTGTGGAGTATGCCAAGGAGCTGGGCTGGGCAAAGCCCCAGATCGTGCTGCACCTCGACCACGGAGATTCGTTCGAGACCTGCAAGAGCTGCGTCGATATGGGCTTCTCGTCGGTGATGATCGACGGTTCGTCGCTTCCCTACGACGAGAACGTCGCCCTGACGAAGAAGGTCGTTGAATACGCTCACCAGTTCGACGTGACGGTCGAGGGCGAGCTGGGCGTGCTGGCCGGCGTCGAGGACGAGGTTGCCGCCGAGGAGAGCCACTACACCAAGCCCGAGGAGGTCGTTGATTTCGTCACGAAGACCGGCGTCGATTCGCTGGCCATCTCGATCGGTACGTCGCACGGCGCCTACAAGTTCACGCCGGAGCAGTGCACCGTAGATCCCAAGACGGGCCGTCTGGTTCCGCCCCCCCTGGCATTCGACGTGCTCGCAGCTATCGAGAAGGAGCTTCCGGGCTTCCCCATCGTGCTCCACGGATCGTCGTCGGTTCCCCAGGAGGAGGTCGATACGATCAACAAGTACGGCGGTGCACTGAAGGCTGCCGTAGGTATTCCCGAGGAGGAGCTGCGCCAGGCTGCCAAGAGCGCTGTCTGCAAGATCAACATCGACTCCGACTCGCGTCTTGCCATGACGGCCGCCATCCGCGAGGTCTTCGCCACGAAGCCCGCAGAGTTCGACCCGCGCAAGTACCTGGGCCCGGCTCGCGACAACATGAAGAAGCTCTACATCCACAAGATCAAGGAGGTTCTCGGTTCGGACGGCAAGGCCGAATAATCGAGCAATCCCGACCAAATGAAAACCGGAGGTTCCCTTGAGGAGAACCTCCGGTTTTTTGTCATATCTCCTTTCCCGGGAGGGCTCCCGAGCCCACCGTGCAACCTCCACGCACCGGATTCAGCCCGGGGCCGGCGCCCGAGTCTCCGGAAAAAGACCGCCACAGACGAAGCGGCCCCGGTCATCCTACCCGACCTCGACCCGGAAACGGCACTCCGGGCTGCCCGACAGGACGGTCCCGAGGCATTCCACGCGAATGTCACGGCCGGGGAGCAGATCCTGCAGCACAAAGAGGATGCTCTCCCGCGAACACTCGCAGTGGGTCGGAGCATCGGTGAACCCCGCAGCGACCTGCGGGCACAGACACCGCGGATAACCGATCTCGTACACCCGCCCCGGTTCGATGACGTCGGCGAAGAAATAAGGCGTCCGCCCGTACCGGGCATACTGCCGGTCGAGATCGCAGCCGCACTCCTCGAACTGCCGCCGCATCTCCTGCAGCACATCGCCCCGCACGCACTCCGCAGCACAAGGACGGTAGAGCGAGGCCCGCACCTCGGCCGGAAGCCGGCCGATCGCCTCCTCCAGTGTCCTGTAAAACGCCGTCAGACGCCCTTCGTATTCACGCTCCCGCTCCATCGTCCTCTCCGCCTTGCGTTCCGATGTACCGCCCGACAAACTCGCCCACACGGCGCGTATACTCCTCCGGATTGTCCCGATAGGACATCGCATGCGCGGCCCCGGGAACCACCCACAACTCCTTCTCGCCCGGCTTGGCTTCATAGAGCGGGTAGACCATCCAGGTCGGGACATAGTCGTCGGCATCGCCGTGGATGAAGAGCATCGGCAGGCGGCATTTGGCCACCTGTCCGAGCGCCGAAGCCTCGCGGAAGTTCCAACCGTACTTCAGGTCGCACAGCCGGCTGGCGGCATGGAGCAGCGGGAAGGCCGGCAAAGAGAACTGCTCCTTGAGCTCCTTGCGGAACTCGTCCCAGACACTCGTGTAGCCGCAGTCCTCGACAAAGCACTTCACATAGGGGCGCTGCTCCTCGCCCGAGACCATCATCGTCGTGGCAGCCCCCATCGAGATACCGTGGACGACCATCTGCGTATGTCCGCCGAAGAGCTCGTTGGCCACATCCATCCACCGCAGCACGTCGAGCCGGTCGAGCCATCCCATGCGGATGGCCCGGCCCTCGCTCCGGCCGTGGTAGTGCAGATCGGGCAACAGGATGTTATAACCCAGGTCGTGGTTGTATAAGTAGCCGATCATGAGCATCCGCACGGCATTGTCCGTATATCCGTGCACGATCACGGCCGTACGGTCCGTCGGGCGGGGCGCCGCGGCATAGATGGCATGAAGCCGCAGCCCGTCGGGATCACAGATCGTCGTATCGCGCAGGGCGCCCGCACGGGTCAGGCTGTCCACCCACGGTTCGAGAAAGGGATACTCCTCATACATATATTTATAGGAATCGACATTCTTCTCGGCCATCACCCGGTCGGGCCGGAGCGAATAGGAGAGCATGTAGAAGCTCCCGCCCAGAAGTACCGCCGCAACAACCAGCACGGCGGCCACGGAGATTCGAACAATCCGTTTCATGGTTTTCCGTCTTTATGCATACAAAACGGCCGTCGGAGCAAAAATCCTGCCCCGACGACCGTTCACTCTTTCATCGGCCGGGCGAAGGATCAGTTCTTGCCCAACTTGGCGCGGATATGCGCCAGCATGTCGTCCGTCATGCGCGAGAGGTCCCATTCGGGCTTCCAGCCCCACTCCTCGCGGGCGCAGGTGTCGTCGAGCGAATTGGGCCAGCTCTCGGCAATCTCCTTCTTCACCGGATCGATGTCGTAATCCATCGTGAAGTCGGGCAGGCGCTTCTTGATCTCTGCGCAGATGATTTCGGGAGTGAAGCTCATCGACGCGAGGTTGAAGCTGTTGCGGTGCACGAGTTTCGCCGGGTCGGCCTCCATCAGCTCCACGCAGGCGCGCAGCGCATCGGGCATGTAGATCATGTCCATATAGACGTCGGAGGGAACCGGACAGGTGAAACGGCCCGAACGGATCGCCTCGTAGTAGATCTCCACGGCGTAATCGGTCGTACCGCCGCCCGGGAGTGTCACGTTCGAGATGATGCCCGGGAAACGCACCGAACGGGTATCGACCCCGAACTTGTGGTGGTAGTAGTTGCTCAACAGCTCTCCGGTCACCTTGCAGACGCCGTAGATCGTCGTGGGCTGCATGATGGTGTCCTGCGGCGTCTTGTCCTTGGGCGAAGTGGGCCCGAAGGCGCCGATCGAGCTCGGCGTAAAGAGCGCGCAGTGGTGCTGACGCGCCACCTCGAGCGAATTGTTCAGCGCACCCATATTGACCTGCCAGGCCATCTGCGGGTTACGCTCCCCGACAGCCGAAAGCAGGGCCACGAGGTTGAAGATCGTATCGACGTGGTGACGGGCCACAACCGAAGCCATTGCCGTTGCATCGAGGGCGTTGAGCACCTCGAAGGGGCCGTCCTCCCCCAGGGCTTTGCATTCGCGCATGTCGGTGGCCACCACGTTGTGACCGCCATAAATACTGCGCAGGTAGACTGTCAATTCGGAGCCAATCTGGCCACCGGCGCCAACAATTAGGATGCGTTTCATCTGGTTTGTGTTATGATTCGTATGTAAAGGTAGAAATTTTTTGTGAAAAATGCACATTTTTTTGGTCTTTTCATTTTTCTTGTGTACTTTTGCACCACTCAACGGAGAAAACTGCTGTTGTAGCTCAGTGGTAGAGCACTTCCTTGGTAAGGAAGAGGTCACGAGTTCAAGCCTCGTCAACAGCTCAGAAAAGGAAGAGCCTGGGCTCTTCCTTTTTTGCATTCGGACCTCAAGCAATCCCCTCCTCCGAAACCATCCTTGTTCGAACAAAAATGCCGCATAGCCGGAGCCTCTCCACACAGCAGCCTCAAGCGCATTGAACATTTTGCGTCCTCCGAATATTCAGTCCAGTCCAATCCGGTTCATTTCAATTCATCATCATACATCCGTTTTCGAAGACAGGCCGCGCAGAGTCAAAACGGCCTCAGAGCGCATTACGAGCAGGTTCGCATTACATTATATATTTTTACAGACAATTTTGATTTCAAATCGAAATCAAAACAAAGTACAAAACTTCTCTTTCAGTACAAAATTTCCCGTTTTAGCTGAATATTGTCGCTGCATTTTCCTCCATTTAGAACACTTTACGGCTTTTCCAAACTGTTACATAAATGTGTCATTTTAACTACAAACAGAAACAACCTTCACCAAAAACCAGGAAAACCATTGCAAAAATCAAAATATTTTCAGGCGAATCGTCATTTTTTAATATCCATGTTAAATCCCGAACATTTGACAAATTTTAAAAATTTAAAAACCAAACACACCAATAAAACACTTAATAAAACGGAATTCATAAATAAAAAACAGCAAATATCGAACAGTATCGCACCCCAGACAGCCAATTAAGGGGAAGCGAAGGAGGGTTTATTTAAAAAACAGCAAAACAGCCCGGGTTCAACGGTCGGTTAAAACAGAAACCAGAACAAACAAACCTTATATTCAGTCCGATACAAGTAAACAAATCCGGCCGACGCCATCGAAAAGCACGTTTAAAGTCCTGACGGCTTACAGTTTGGCTACAAAAAGCCTATTTGTGCGCACAATTAAATTTCATACCTTTGCAACGGTAAGAAAGTCTTTTCCTTATGCAAAAAACAATTCTACTCACTATTCTCGCGCTATGCTTCAGCGCGCTGTCTTTTGCAACCCCGTCAAGGGGGGGGGAGACCGTCACCGTCAGTGGCGTAGTCACCTCGGCTGAAGACAAACAGCCCCTGATCGGGGTGAACGTGATTTCCGGATCGGCGACCGGCGTTTCGACCCTTGCCGACGGAAGCTACTCCATCGAGGTTGCCCCCGGCACCACACTCATCTTCCAGTACATCGGCTACAAGCCGGTCGAGTACATCGTTCCCGAAGGACAAACACACGTGACCTTCAACCTCGAGATGCAGAGCGACTCGCAGGCTCTCGAGGATGTGGTCGTCATCGCCTACGGCGTGCGCAAGAAGGGCACCATCGCCGGATCGGTATCGACCGTCAAGGCCGAAAAGATCGAAAGCACCCCGACGGCTGCATTCGACCAGGCGCTGCAGGGTCAGGTCCCGGGCCTCACGGTGCTCTCCAACTCGGGTGAGCCCAGCGAGGCGACCGTCATGACCATCCGCGGTACGAACTCGATCAACTCGGGCACCGAGCCGCTCTTCGTCCTCGACGGCGTGGTGATCTCCAGCTCGGACTTCAACATGATCAACCCGGCCGACATCGAGAACCTCTCGGTACTCAAGGACGCCGCCTCGACCTCGATCTACGGAGCCCGTGCGGCCAACGGCGTGGTGGTCATCACCACCAAGCGCGGCCGCATGAACGACCATCCGATCATCAACTACCGCATGCAGCTCGGTTTCTCGCAGATCGCCCACGGCAACTGGGACCTGATGAACACCTCCGAGCGCATCCAGTACGAAAAGGAAATCGGACTGACCGACGGCAAGGACTACAACCTGCTGAGCAAGACCGACGTAAACTGGCTCGAGGCCGTATTCAACGATTCGGCCATGCTCCAGAGCTACGAGTTGTCCGTTTCGGGCGCCAACGACCGCACGAACTACTACGTCTCGGGCGGCTACTACAGCCAGGAGGGTATCGCCCCCGGCTCGGCCTTCGACCGCTACTCGATCCGCGCCAATGTCGAACAGCGGGCCGCCAAGTGGCTCAAGATCGGCACGAACACGATGCTCAACTACCAGGACATCGAACTGGCCCAGTCGGGCGAATACACCGTCGTCACGCCGATCTCGGCCGCACGGTTCATGCTCCCCTACTGGAATCCCTACCGCTCCGACGGCTCGCTCGCCTCGATCGAGGACGGCAGTTGGAAGGGTGACGGCCAGAACCCCCTCGAGTGGATTGAGAACAATCCGGTGAGCTACAAGAAATACAAGGTACTCTCCTCGCTCTTCGCCGAGGCGACGCCCATCGAGGGGCTGACGATCCGGTCGCAGTTCAGCGTTGATTTCTCGCATGCCACCGGATTCGGACAGTCGATGCCCGAATACCTGCCCAACCTCGAGCAGGGCACCGCATCGCGCAACACCTCCGACGCCCTGACGCTCCAGGTATCCAACACGATCAACTACCGGTTCGACGTGAACGACAAGCACTCGTTCAACTTCATGGTCGGTCAGGACGGTACGAACTACCACTACGAATCGTTCGGCGTGACCACCCGCGGTCAGAACAACAACAAACTGACCAACATCGGGACTGGAACCTATGCGGCCTCGTGGGAGGACACCCCGGCCGACGATTACGGACTGCTGTCGTTCTTCGGCCGCGGCGAGTACAACTACGACAACCGCTACTTCGCCGAGTTCGCCGTCCGCGCCGACGCCTCGTCGCGTTTCGGCGCCTCGAACCGCTGGGGCGTCTTCGGATCGGTCGGCTTCATGTGGAACCTGCGCAACGAGCGTTTCATGCAGGATGCCGCCGACTGGCTGACCAACGCACAGATCAACATCTCGACCGGTACGGCCGGTAACTCGTCGATTCCCAACTACGAGCACCTCGCACTCGTCTCCGGAGGAGCCGACTATGTCGGCACGGCCGGCATCGCCCCCACCTCGCAGGGCAACGAAGACCTGAGCTGGGAGTCCACGTGGACCACCAACCTCGGTCTGCACTTCGGATTCTGGAACCGCCTGAACATCGACCTCGAGCTCTATAACAAGAAGACCACCAACATGCTGATGTACGTTCCGAAGTCCTACTCCGACAACGGCTTCGGCAACCGCTGGGACAACGTCGGCGCCATGGTGAACCGCGGTTTCGAGATCAGCCTCTCGGGCGCCGTCGTCGCCACGGAGAACTTCTCGTGGTCGCTCAACGCCAACGTCTCCTACAACAAGAACAAGCTCACGGAGCTCTACAACGGCGTGCAGGAGTACGAACTCTCGTCGTCGAGCCTGAAATATGTCGTAGGCCACGACGTCAGCGAATTCTACATCAACCGCTTCGCCGGCGTGAACCCGGCCAACGGCGACGCCCTCTGGTACACGAAGGACGGCGAGCTGACCAACGAACTCCGCGACGAGGACAAGGTGATGATCGGTAAGACGTTCGAGGCCCCCTGGCAGGGTGGTTTCGGCACGACGCTGAGCTGGAAGGGGCTCTCGCTCTCGGCGCAGTTCTCGTGGCTGGCCGACCGCTGGATGATCAACAACGACCGCTACTTCGACGAGTCGAACGGCCGCTTCGCCTCCTACAACCAGTCGAAGCGCCTGCTCAACCGCTGGAAGCAGCCCGGCGACATCACCGACATCCCGCGCCACGGCGTCTACACCGAGTTCGACAGCCGCCTGCTCGAAGATGCCTCGTTCCTGCGTCTGAAGAACCTGATGCTGAGCTATTCGTTCCCGAAGGGGCTGCTGCGCAAGACCGGTTTCCTGAGCGGCGTGAGAATCTACGCCCAGGCCCAGAACCTGCTGACGTTCACGAAATTCTCGGGACTCGACCCGGAGGCCGTCGGCAACATGTACGCCGCCGAGTACCCGATGTCGCGCCAATTCACTTTCGGTCTCGATTTAACATTCTAACACGGATATGAAAACCATACTGCACACCATAACACGCTACTTGGCGATGCTCGCTGTAGTCTTCGGCACGGTCTCGTGTCTGGACAAATACCCCGAGACATCCATCCCCGAGAAGGAGGCCATGAAAACCTTCGCCGATGCCGAACAGCACCTCATAGGAATCTACGCCAACCTGATGAGCAGCTCACTCTACAGCGGCCTGCTCACCCTGCTGCCCGACATCCAGAGCGACCTGGTCCAGGCCGTGAAGGGCAACTCGAACACCTACGGTAACTTCTGGCTGTGGAACATCCGTCCCACGGACCTCGAACTCGAAGCCGTCTATGCACAGCTCTACACCGTGATCGGCGGCTGCAACTTCTACCTCGACCGGATCGACGAGGTGATGGCCAACGAGACCAGCGACACGAACCTCGAGATCCTCGAGCAGTACACCGGCGAGGTCTACGCCATCCGCGCCCTCTGCTACTCGGAACTCATCAAGTGCTTCTGCAAGGCCTACGATCCCGCAACGGCCGCCCAGGAGCAGGGTGTCGTGCTCCGTACGAAGTATTTCGAGGCGGAACCCGTCCGCCGCGCCTCGCTCTACGACTCCTACCAATTCGTCGTGGATGACCTCATCCGGGCCGAGGAGCGGCTCGAAGACGCGGAAGAGACGCCGAACAACTACTACATGTCCCAAGCCGCCGTGCAGGCCATCCGCGCCCGCGTGGCCCTCTACATGCAGGACTGGGAGACGGCCATCACCTACTCGAGCAAGCTGATCGACGACAAACAGGACACCTTCCAGCTCTCCTCGGTTCAGGAGACTGCACCCGACGGTGCCACGACGTTCGAATACATGTGGGCCTACGACATGGGCCCGGAGGTGATCTGGCGCATCGGATTCACGAGCACCTCCTACGGCGGCGCGCTCGGCACGGTGTTCCTCAACTTCAACCGCGACTACACCTACTTCTACCCCGACTACATCCCCTCGCAGTGGGTGCTCGACGCCTATGACGACAACGACATGCGTTCGACCTACTTCGCAGACTCCGAAAGCGGCGTCACGATCGGCTACCCGAGCGGTATGGACTACCCTCTGCTCGTCAAATACTACGGCAACCGCGGCATCTTCATCCCGATGAACGTTTTCCACGTGTCGATGCCCAAACCGCTGCGTCTGGCCGAGCAGTACCTGATCCGTGCCGAAGCCTACTGCCGCCAGCCCAACCCGAACGTCGTGCTGGCGCAGAAGGACCTCGAAACCCTGCGCAAGACGCGCTTCGTCTCGGGTGGCTCGATCAACCTCACGGGCAACTGGGACACCGACGTGAAGACCTTCTCCGAGGAGCGCGTCCGCGAGCTCTACATGGAGGGCTTCCGCCTGCAGGACCTCAAGCGCTGGGGCCTGGGATTCGAGCGCACGGCCCAGTCCTACACCCAGGAGGAGGGCAACAACCTGAAGGTCGAGGCCGGCGATCCGCTCTTCGTATGGCCCATCCCGCAGCATGAGCTGGAGGCCCCGGGATCGGAAATCACGCCCAATGAAAGCAACAATCGGTAAACACATAGCCAACAACCCATGAAACGAATCATAACATTCCTTTTTGCCACGGGACTCTGCGCCGCCCTGGCCACGGGCTGCAAGGAGGAGTACACGACCTATTCTGACGCGGAGTACGTCATGTTCTCCGACTCGGTCTCCCTGAACATGGTACTGGAGAACCAGGACTATTTCACCGTCCCCGTATCTTCGACCCGCGCGTGTGACTACGACCGCACGTTCGGCGTGGAGGTGATCGACAAGGGCAGCACCGCCATCGAAGGCCTCCACTACCGGCTGCTCTCCAACTCGGTGACCATCCCCGCAGGCAAGCGCTCCGCCGAGGTGCGCGTCCGTACCTATTACAACGAATTCGAACCCGCCGACACGCTGCAGTTCAACCTCCGGCTGGTGATGCCCGAACAGCTCGACTGGAGTCTCTACCCGGGACAGTCGCGTGTCCGCATGCTCAAGGGCTGCACATTCCACGCCGAGGAGTTCACCGGTTGGTGCGTCGTGACTTCGACTTTCCTGCAGAGCTATCCCGGTGTCGAGAACACGAGCATCCAGCGACTGATCCGTACGGAACTGGATCCGAAGGAGCCGAACACGGTGATCCTCCACAGCTGGCTCTTCACGGGTTACGACATCAAGCTCACGTTCGATCCCTCCGACCCGTCGCTCCCGCTGGTGAACATGCCCGAGGATCAGATCATGAGCGATGAGTTGTCGGTATTCGGCCAGATCAACGGCGACAACAAGATCCTGGTCACCAACAGCCCGAGCTACTACTCCTTCTTCGACGCCTGCACGACGAACGTCAAGCTCTGGAGCCATGTCTACGTCAAGAACCTGGGCACGCCCGTGGGTACGGTAGGCACCTTCTACAACATCATGGAGTGGATCAGCGACGAAGAGGCCGACCGGCTCGAGCTCGAAGAGGGCATGAAGAAATACGAATAGGGCTTTCGCAAAAAATACAAAAAGCATACGACTATGAAACGGTTTTTACTGAATCTGTTCACAGCGGCACTCGCTACGGCGGGTCTCTCGCTGGGTTCATGCTCCGACGACAACGACGAGGGACAGAAGCTGCCGGAACCGAACTTCCCGGCCAAGACGACGCTCGGAATCGAAGTCGGCGGCACCTGCACGATTCCCATCTCGCCCAACAAGGCATGGTCGGTGAGCATCGACCGCACGCAGGCCGGCGAATGGTTCTGGCTCGATGACGACGGCATGCCGGCCTACACGGTACGCGGCAAGGCCGGCGACCACGAGATCGTTATCTGCGTCTCGGATGTCGAGGAACACGACACGGACCGCAGCATCGACATCACGATGACGATGGGCAGCGAAAGTCAGGTGATCGCCACCGTGACGCGCGGCACCGTCGAGCGCCAGTTCGACCTCTACCAGGGCACGGAAAGCGGCTTCGGCGAGGTGACCTACGAAGAGGAGCCGATCGATGCCGGACAGACGACGCTCACCATTCCGTGGGAGGAGACGTCGATGGAGCCCGAGCGGCGGCCCATCAAGATCGCCGCAAACTTCCAGTGGCGTCTCGACTCGAAACCCGAATGGATCGCCGAGCTTTCGCCCTCGGAGGGCAAGGCGGGCGAGACGGTCGAGATCCTGCTCTCGGGCGACCCGAAAGCCTTCCCGCTCGAGGACTCCGAGGATGAACTCGTTTTCTGCGACTACGACAACAACGACGTCAAGTTTGCCTTCCGCATCTCGATCCCGGGCTGCAAGGAGAAGCAGGACGTTACCCTGAACGCAGGGACGATCTACAATTTCAACGCCGCCGGCGAATACGGCAAGGGCGGAGCCGGCAGCGTCACCTGGACCTTCTACGGCCCGACGTTCCGGACGACGGGTCCCATGCTCGAAACCGAAAGCGGAAAGGTCGGATACAAGGTCTTCGTACTGACCAAGACAGACTACGGCTATGAGACCTGCTCATGGATTACGTCACACGAAACCATCCTCTCGGGTGACGACGTACTAGTCACGAAAGAGAATCGGTTCACGGCCGATGCAAACCCCTACGGCAGCCGCGTCACATCGCGTACGGCGGCCATCATCGTACTGCCGGCCGAAGTTGCCCAGCACGTGGCATCGGAAGACGATCTGCTTACGGAAGGCAGTTTCGGACTCCCGGTTCTGAAGCCCGAATACGAACAGTACGAACTGGCCACGATGGTGCAGGATGCCCCGATCAGCTCGCTCTTCACGGTCCGCGACCTGGCCGGCCTGGAGAGTACCAACACGACGTTCCGCCAACTCACCTACTCCGAAGACCGGGATCTTCCCGAGCAGATGGCGACGGCATTCGGTACGCCGAACGACCAGAACTACCTGATGAGCTATGCAAGCGAGACCTCGACGGCTTCGGTCATCTACAGCAGTTCGCTGAACAACTTCACGACCCGGTTCTTCGACGACAAGTTTGCCGAGATCAAGGACAATTCGACCTATTGGCTCCGTCTGACCAAGCAGGAAGGGGTCGATGAGATTACGGCTCCGAGCTTCGAGGTGATTATGGACAACATTTCGGAGGACAAGACCGGCTACATCGTATTCTATGTAGACGACAAGCCGATGGCAGCCTTCTGCTGCAAGACCGATTCGGGCAGTGCAAGCGGCGCCTTCCAGGCCGAGCTCATCTCGGGCGATGGCGCAACCTTCGAGGCCGTCACGTTCGGCAACTACCAGGATATGGGCAGCATGCTCAAAGACTTCGTCGGCAAGGACCTCTCGAGCGAATTCGCCGAGGAGCTCGCATCGGGCACGGCAATCTACCTGCTGGGATCCGCCCCGGATGTGAACCTCAAGATCAAGACGAGCGAATTCGATCCCGAGCGGCTGCAGATCCAGCCCTTTGAGGGTATCGACTGGCTGAATGTCGAACTGGCCGATGAAACGACCTTCAACATCAAGATGGGCACACCGGGAACAGGGGAAAACCCCTACGCGATGCTCAACATCTACAACGACGGCAACTATGCCGCAGGCATAATCTACTGCGTACCGCTGCCGTAAGATGCCGTAACAAGGCTCCCCTCCGGGCAATCCGGAGGGGGCCCTTACAACCAACACTCATTGTAACTCAGAGCAATTCACATACATGAAACTTTTCAAATCCGCCGTAATGCTGGCCGTCGGGCTCGCCGCAGGAGTGCTGGCCGCCTGCTCCGACGATGACGGGATCGACAACCGCGATCTCGATTACGGATACGTACAGTTCAAATTATACAAGGAGGCCTCCTATGTGGCCCCATCGGACGAAGCGACGCAGCAGCAGATGCAGACCCGCGCCGCAAAGCCCCAGCTCGACTACCTGGCCGAGGCCAGCAAGGTCCGCGTGACGCTCTCCTACGGTGACCAGACCATCGTGCAGACCCTCACCCTCTCATCGACCGATTCGGAGAATGCCGAATACGGAATCCGCAGCGGCAAGATCAAACTCCTGACCGGCAACTACGAGATCGTGCGGTTCACGCTCTTCGACAACAACGACGACGAACTCTACAACGGCAATGCGACAGACCCGAGCCTGACGGTCATCCCCGGAGGTCTGACCGTACACGACCTGACCGTGAACGTCGTTCCGCGCGGCAAGGTGCGCTTCACACTGACCAAGGACATGTCGGGATTCACGCCTCCGACCTCCTCAACCCGCGCCAACATCTCCCGGGAGTACATCTTCGAGGAGATCGGCAAGTTCGACGTATCGGTGAAGAATACCGAGACCAACAACATCGTCAAGTTCGAGCAGCTGCCCGCCACCTTCTCGATCCACTTCGACGATCCCGAGAATACGGAGACCCCCGAGGGTTACCAGACCTCGACCTGCGCCTGCGACTCGCTGCTCTCGCTTCAGGCCGGCAACTACATCGTCATCGAGTACCGTACCTATGACAGCGACGGCATTCTGCTCGAAACGAACAACGCCCCGGTCGAGTCGCCCTTCACGGTAGAGGATAACCGAACGACCGACGCCGACGTGCCCGTGACGCTCCACGAGGCCGACGAATACATGAAGGACCACTATGCGCTCTACGCCATCTGGAAGGCGCTGCACGGTCCCGAATGGTCCTACGACGGCGAGAACTACCCTGTCGGATCAAACTGGGACTTCAACAAGGATCCCGACCTGTGGAGCTACCAGCCGGGCGTCGAGGTCCACACCAACGGCCGTATCGCCAAGATCGACATCAGCGGGTTCGGGTTCTACGGACCCATGCCCAAGGAGATCGGACAACTGACCGAGCTCGTCGAGCTCTACCTCGGTACGCACAACGATACGAACCAGGGCTTCAAAGACCCCACGCTCGATCCCGACCAAAGCCTCACGGAGCGTTCGCGCAACCGCATGGAGAACCACCGCAAGCTGCTGCATGCCATGCATCCGGCCACACAGATGTCCTGGCCCTGCGCCTTTGCCCTGCGCGAGCACGGCATCCACACCCGCGCCACGGAGCTCTACGACCAGGGCTACACCGAAGACCAGATCTTCGAGGCCTCGACGGGCCGTCAGCTCGAAATCCGCCCGATGGACACCTCGCATGGCAAGCTCTGCAACGGCCTCGAGTCGCTGCCCGCCGAGATTGGCAACCTCAAGAAACTCGAATATCTCTACATCGCCAACAGCGCGATCACCTCGCTGCCCGGCAATGAGGGCGAAGGCAAGGAGGGCATGCAGGGACTCGAATCGTGCACCGATTTCGAGCTCTACAACTGCCCGAAGATGACCAAGTTCCCCCGCGAGCTGGCCCTCATGCCGAAACTCGTGGCCGCCAACCTTTCGAACAACAGGCAGTGGGAAGCTCAAGATCTTCACGACGGCCTGACGGCTCTGGCCGAAGGCACATCGAAGGAGTACATTCAGATGCTCTACCTGACGGACAACCGCCTCGAGGAGTTGCCGGCATCGTTCAAGAACCTCAAGCGTCTGGGTCTGCTCGACCTGGCCCGCAACAACATCAGCAAGCTCCACCCGCTGGGAGAAGACGTTTCAATCGTCGAACTCGTCCTTGACCATAACCAGATCGAGGAAATTCCGGTCGATGAGAACGGCAAGTTCTGCAACATGGACGACATGTCGAGTTTCTCTGTTTCGTTCAACAAACTGAAAAAGTTCCCCAACATCTTCGATGCGGAGACCCCTGTTACGAGTATCGATTTCTCCTACAACGATCTGCAGGACTACACCGAAGAGGAGGCCGCCGCATTCAAGGGCATTTATGTCGAGACGCTGACGCTGGCCGGAAACCCGGGGCTGACGAAGTTCCCCAAATGGTTCAGCGACACAAACTCGGAAGTCGCCTACATCATCCTGCGCGGATGCGGGCTGACGGAGATTCCCGAGGGATGCTTCAACAGCAAATACGCAAGCCGGCTGATCTCGCTCGACCTCACATACAACCGCCTCACGAAGCTCTCCGAGGACTTCACAGCCGAGACGCTGCCGTTCCTCTACGGACTCGACCTCTCGCAGAACGCCTTCGCCAGCTTCCCCTTCGAGCCGATGACATGCAAGGGCCTTACGGTCTTCGCCATCCGCGGACAACGCAACGACAAGGGCGAGCGGTGCCTGCGCGAGTGGCCGACGGGCATCTACCAGCACACCGGTCTGCGCGGTTTCTACATCGGTTCGAACGACCTGCGCAAGATCGACGACACGATCTCGACCGCGATCTGGACCCTCGACATCAGCGACAATCCCAACATCGTCTTCGATGCTTCGGACATCTGCTATGCCTGGAAGAACGGAGCCTACCTGCTCATTTACGACAAAACGCAGAACATCACGAACTGCGACGAGATGCTCGAATAACCCTAAAGAACGGATAGTACCATGAAAATAACGAAATACATCGCGGTGGGTCTCTGCGCACTCGTTGTCGTGGGCTGTGCCAACGACGACAAGAAGGTCGGCGTCACCATCGACACCGACAACATCGAGATCGGCGCCGAAGGCGGAACCCACAACATCAAGATCACGGCCGACGACAGCTGGATCGCACAAACCAACGACCCGTGGATCACCGTATCGCCGGCCAACGGCCACGGAACGGCCGTATGCCAGATCATCATCGACTCGGCTCTGCTCAACGAACCCCGCCAGGGTCTGGTGCGCATCCAGAACCAGAACAACTGGGAGGAGCGGCGCGACATCAACATCACGCAGGAGGGCTACGACTACGCCATCACGCTCGACGACAAGCAGGTGACCGTAGCCAACTACGCCGCATTGGGAGAGCGCACGTTCGACGTGCGGGTGAAGACCAACGTCGATTTCGACGTCGAGATCCCGGAGGATGCACAGGCATGGCTCACCCCCGAGGAGTACAAGGTCGATCTCAACCGCGGACTCCGCCCGCGCGAGGTGACCGTCCGCTTCAACTGGGGCATCAATTTGAGCGACGCAGAGCGCAATGCCACCATCACGTTCAAGCCCAAAAAGGAGGTCCAGCTGGCCGCACAGGACGATCTGACCGTCAAGCAGCAGGCCTCGGAGCCGATCAAGGCCGACACCCGTGCCGGCGACTCGGTAGCGCTGCTCTCGATCGCCCGAGCCCTCAACATGTGGGAGTCGTGGGAGAGCTCCGAGAGCATGGAGAACTGGGATAACGTGATTCTCTGGGAGAAGGACATGGAGGGCTGCACCGACGAGAAGGTCGGCCGCGTGAAGTACGCCCGCTTCTACATGTTCGGTACCAAGGAGGGTATTCCGTTCGAGGTCAAGTATCTCACGGCAGCCGACGAACTGATCTTCTACTCGAACACCAACTCCAACCGGCTCAACCTCTCGACGGGTGAGTACCTGTCCGGGCTGACCCAGCTCAAGCGACTGACCATCAGTGCATACGGACTCACCGAACTGGATCCGTCGTTCAAGAACCTCAAGAGCCTCGAGTTCCTCGACCTGTCGGTCAACAACTTCGAGCAGATTCCTTCGGTCATCACCAAGGAGAACTTCCCGAACCTGCATGCCCTGAAGATGAACGCCAACCAGCGCATCATCATCTACGACCTCTACAACTCGACGACCACCAACTTCGGCGGACTGTTCCAGGAGACCGAAAGCACGCGCGAGTTCCCGCGCCGCCTGCTCGAGTGGGACAAGCTCGACACGCTGATCCTCTCGGTGAACTACCTCCAGGGCCGGATCCCCGACATGAAGGACTACAACACCTATACGCAGGAGGACATCAATGCCGCCGACTCGCTGCCGCAGGCTCTGGTAGGCATTCCCAAGGTGTTGCCCAACATCAAACGGTTCTCGATCAACCTGAACCGCCTGACGGGCGAGCTGCCCGAATGGCTGCTCCGCCACCCGGCCCTTGACTGGTGGGATCCCTACACGCTGGTCTTCTCGCAGGAAGGCAAGGACAAGGACGGCAAGACGGCCGGATTCTCCAACGAGCCGATCAACCTGGACGACTATTACAAATTCTACGAAGGGAAGAAATATCTCGATCCGAACAAACAGTAACGGAGCGGAATTTCCGAACGCTTAACACAGTACGATTAGGATATGAAAAAAACCATATACGGCATCTGCACCGCAGCGCTGCTCGCCTTCGGTGCCTGCACGAACGAAGAACTGCCTACGCCCGGCACGACCGAACCCGAAGGCTCGGAGGAGGTGAAACCCGTATCGGGCGAGGTGCTCGTGAAATTCAAGAGCTACGTGAGCGACATCCTCGATCAGACGGTCGTCAAGACCCGATCGGGGGCGCCGGCCACCCGCTCGGGCATCCTCTCCGTCGATGAGGTGCTCGACCTGGTGGGCGGTTACGAGATCGAACGGGTCTTCCCGGTGGACGAACGCACCGAGGAGCGGACCCGCGAGGCCGGACTGAACCTGTGGTACGTGGTCCGCTTCAACGAGGACTACACCGTCGAGCAGGTGATCGAACGACTCGCGCCGCTGGGCGAGGTGCAGTACGCCACCCCGAACCGTCAGATCAAACGCTCGTACGACCCCACCCGCAAGGCCATGCCCCTGACGCGCGAGACCCTCGAGGCCATCAAGCGGCAGACGCGTGCCACGCAGGGCGAGTATCCGTTCAACGACGAGCTGATGGTCAAGCAGTGGAACCTGATCAACCGCGGCGACCTGTTCACCGGCACCGAAGCCTGCGAGGTGTCGCGGAGCGTCGTCGGAGCCGATGTGCAGTGCGAAGAAGCATGGAAACTCTCGACGGGCGATCCTTCGATCATCGTTGCCGTGCTCGACGAGGGCGTCTGCCAGACTCACCCCGAGCTTCGCGACAACATCTGGACAAACGAGGATGAGATCGACGGTTCGAAGAAGGACAACGACGGCAACGGATATGCCGGAGACATCCACGGATTCAACTTCGTGACCAACACGGGCATTATCACGTGGGACGACCTGAACGACACGGGCCACGGTACGCACGTGGCCGGCGTGATCGCCGCACAGAACGACAACGGCGGCATCGGCTCGATCGCGGGCGGCACGCCCGACAAACCGGGTGTAAAGATCATGTCGTGCCAGATCTTCGCGGGCAATGCCGGAGGAAACTCCATGTCGTCGGTCAAGGCCATCAAGTATGCGGCCGACAACGGCGCGGTTATCCTGCAGTGCAGCTGGGGCTACACCTCGGGAACGGCCAACAGCTACGAGTGGGGAACGCCCGGCTACGCCGACGAGGAGCAGTGGGAGACGCTCGCCCCGCTGGAAAAGGACGCGCTCGACTACTTCACCCACAATGCCGGATCGTCCAACGGCCCGATCGACGGCGGCATCGCGGTCTTCGCCTCGGGCAACGAATACGCCAACTCGGCCGGATTCCCCGGCGCTGCCAGCATGTGCGTGTCGGTAGCCGCCACGGCAGCCGATTTCACGCCGGCGACCTACACCAACTACGGCCCCGGCACAAACATCTCCGCACCGGGCGGCGACCGCGACTACTACTGGGACTACGGTGAAGGCGCCCTGCGCGGCGAGGCGGGCTGTGTCTTCTCGACGCTGCCCTACAACGTCAGCGAAACCGGCTTCGGATACATGGAGGGAACGTCGATGGCCTGCCCGCACGTTTCGGGTGTCGTCGCGCTGGGTCTCTCCTATGCGGCACAGCAGCGCCGCCACTTCACGGCCGACGAGTTCAAGAAACTGCTCTACGAAACGGCAACCCCGATCGACGAGTACATTCAGGGCACGAAGTTCTACTACCGCTACGCCTACGACCTGGGCTACACCAACCCGACGCAGATGATGCTGTCGAACTATACGGGCCAAATGGGCGTCGGCCAGGTCAATGCCAAGCGGCTGCTCGATGCCATCGCACAGAACGGCACGCCGATGCGGTTCCCGAACCTCTACATCCCGCTCGACGGCGAGGTGACGACCCTTCCGGCAACCTTCTTCCTCAACGGCGAGTCGCTCACCTACACCGTGTCCATCGAGAACCAGGCGGTCGCCACGAGCCGCACGGAGGGTGCGAAAATCATCTTCTCGGGACTCAAAGAGGGCTCTACGAAGGCCTCGATCGCAGCCAGCGACGGTACGACCCACAACTTCAACATCACGGTCCGCAAGTCGGCAAGCGGCAGCGGCTGGTTGTAACGGAATGAACCGCAGCGGAAAAATAATGATGCTCTGCCTCGGAGCGCTGTGCGCGGCCTTCGGCCCCGCACAGCTCCGGGCGCAGGTGCCGCCGATCCCGCAATCGCTCCGCGACAGCATTGCCAACCCGCCGAAAGCGGAACGGGGCGATGAGGTCATGCGCTTCGAGACGACGCACATCGACATCGGACGGATCAACGAGGACGACGCTCCCATCGAAAGTACGTTCCGGTGGGAGAACACGGGCGACAAGCCGCTGGTGATCACCCGCGTGGAGACGACCTGCGGATGCGCACGGCCCGACTACGAACGACGCCCGGTCCTGCCGGGCGAGGAGGGGACGCTGAAGGTTACCTACCATCCGAAGCGTCATCCGGGAAGTTTTCACCGCCGGATCTTCGTCTTCACGCAACTGTCAGACAAGCTGCCGACGGCGATCCTGGAACTGACGGGACAGGTTACGCCCTCCACGCTGCCGACGGCCGACTATCCCTACGCAATGAATACCCTGCTGCTCAAGCAGCGGAGCATACGGATCGCCGGAACGCAGATACAGACCGAACGCATCGAGTGCCTCAATGCGGGACAGACGCCCCTGCACATCACGGCCGACACACTGTTGCTGCCTCCCTACATCCGGTTCGAATGCGACCCCGAGACAACACCTCCGGGTCGGACCTGCGACCTGGTCTTCCGCTTCCGGCCCGAACTGGCCCCGGAACGGCTTCCCGACCAGGTGCCCGTCATCCTGCAGGGGCTGGATCTCCCGCCAAGCCAGAGCACGGTACGCATCCTGATCGGAACAGGCCGCTGACGGAATACTGATTTGACAAAAAACAAAACGAGAATACCATGAAAAAATTCCTGAAATTCGCCGTTCTCTCGCTGGCAGCCATCACGATGTGCGCCTGCGACGACGACAAATCGTACGTTGATCCCGGACTGGAGGTCACGCCCCACAACCTCTCCGGCACGTGGCAACTCGCCGAATGGCAGGGTGCTCCGCTGGCCGAGGGCAGCTTCGTCTACATCGAACTCACCCGCAAGGACCAGCTCTTCTCGATGTACCAGAATCTGGACAGCGCCCTCCCGCGCGAACTCACGGGCCGCTTCGCCATCACGACCGACGAGGCGCTGGGTTCGATCATCATGGGCCAGTACGACTACGGCATGGGCGACTGGAACCACCAGTACATCGTCACGGACCTCGATGCCGACTCGATGGTCTGGACAGCCAAGGACAACCCCGAGGACGTCTCGCTCTACGTTCGCTGCGAGTCGATCCCCGACGAAGTGACCGGAGACTCGGGCAGCGGGGAGGAGTAGCTGCCGCGAGTACGCCGCCGGCCGCCGGCGACGGATATCCGCAGAAAAGGGATTACGGACTTTTCCGTAATCCCTTTTTGCTGCTCCTGAATGCTTTTCGTCCGAAAGGGCAACTACAGCGCCTTATTGAACAGCGCACGGGAGGTATTCCGCCGTAACTTTGCACCCGAAACAAACAATCCGCCATGCGTCTGCATCTTGATCCGAGCCACAAAGGGCTGCACGAATTCGTAAAAAAACTCCCCACCCTGTTCGAGCGGGGCGAAGGGACGGTGCTGCACGCCGGGCGCAATACGATCCGACTGCTCGCCCAGGAGGGCGAACTGCTGGCTGCCAAACGATTCAGACAACCCGGAGCCCTGCAGGGAATACTCTATGCACACATACGCCGCAGCAAGGCTCGGCGCTCCTTCGAACACGCCGTACGGCTCATCAGCCTCGGCATCGGGACGCCGCAGCCGGTTGCCTGGAGTGAATACCGCCGAAAGGGGCGTCTGACAGACAGTTTTTACGTCTCCCGCTACTCCGACCTCAAACCGTTGTCGGAGTTCGCAGCCCGCTTCCCCGACACCGCGAGCCGGCCGGTTCTCGACGCCTTCGCCCGCTTCGTCGCGGAACTCCACGAGAAGGGGATCGACCACCGCGACTTCAACCAGGGGAACATCCTTTGCGGATACAGCCCCGAGGAGGGACAATGGCGATTCGAGCTCATCGACATCAACCGCATGCGGTTCCTCGACAGGCCGCTCACCCCGCGCCAGTGCATGATCAACCTGCGCCGGCTCTCCTGTCCGGCCCCGGCCTTCCTCTACATCCTGGACCGTTATGCCGAGATCCGCGGCTGGAATATCGACGACACGCTGCTGCGCGGCATCTTCTTCCGCCTGGCATTCGGTCGGCAACGGGCCCTCAAGAAACGCTTCCTGCGCAGAAAAAAACCTGCATCCGTTTAAAAATCGGCCGTCGCGTTTGGATTATCAAAATATTTCACTATATTTGTCCCCGACTAAGACAACACATGTCATGCGTTTACACGGCTTTGCATCCTATTTTTATTTCTTTTTCTTTTACGGCAAGAGAAAAAGCGGGATCGCATGCGCATAAACGGATGTAGTGAAAAATAGAATTGACAAGCATGAGGAAATCCCGCTCTTTGGAGAGCGGGATTTCCTTTTTTACACACCGAACGCAGGATGAAACGAATCGCCATACAGGGCATCGCCGGATGTTTCCACGACACGGCCGCCCGCAATTTCTTCGACGGAGAGCGGATCGATACCCTCCCCTGCCCGAGTTTCGACGAGCTGTTCGCCCGCATGGAGACCGACCGGGACCTGCTGGGCATCGCAGCCATCGAAAACACGATCGCAGGCAGCCTGCTTCCGAACCACGAACTGCTGCGGCTGAGCAGCGCCCGTATCATCGGCGAGCAGAAGCTCCGGATCTCGCACGTCCTTGCAGCCCTGCCCGGACAGCGGATCGGGGAGATCCGCGAGGTCCACTCGCATCCGATCGCCCTGATGCAGTGCGGCGAATTTCTGAAGGCCCATCCCGAAATGAAGGCAGTTGAGCGCGACGATACGGCCGGGAGCGCCCGGGAGATCGCCCGGGAGGGGCTCTCCGGCACGGCCGCCATCTGCGGAGCCGAGGCCGCCGAAAGCTACGGGCTCGAGATCCTCGAGCGCGGCATCGAGACCAACCGCCACAACTTCACGCGCTTCCTGCTGTTGGCCAACGAGAGCCGCGTCGCAGAGTTCGTCCACCCCGAGCGGACCGACAAGGCCTCGCTGCTCTTCACTCTGCCCCACACCCAGGGAAGCCTCTCGAAGGCGCTCACCGTCCTCTCGTTCTACGACATCAACCTCACGAAAATCCAGTCGCTGCCGATCGTCGGCCGCGAGTGGGAATACCGCTTCTACGTCGATGTCACATTCGCCGATCCGGAGCGTTTCCACCAGGCCGTCGAGGCCGTACGCCCGCTGACGAGCGGCTTCCGCATCCTCGGCGAATATGCCGAATGTCCCAATCCGAAAATCTGAAAAACCGAAAAAGACGCAATACCATGAACGACATCCAACCCATCGCACTCCCGGGGATCGATCCCCGCAGGCCGCTGGTCATCGCAGGACCGTGCAGCGCCGAAACCGAAGAACAGGTGATCGAAACGGCCCGCGCACTGGCCGCCGAGGGCGTCCGCATCTACCGTGCAGGGCTCTGGAAACCGCGCACGAAACCCGGAGGTTTCGAAGGGGTCGGAGCCGCAGGAATCCCGTGGCTGCAGCGCGTCAAGCGCGAAACGGGCATGTACACCGCTACGGAGGTCGCCACGCGCGAACACGTCGATATGGCCCTGCGCGGAGACGTGGACCTGCTCTGGATCGGCGCGCGGACGGCGGCCAACCCATTCGCCATGCAGGAGATCGCCGACGCGCTCCGCGGGCGGGATGTACCTGTGCTGGTAAAGAACCCCGTCAGCCCCGACCTCGAGCTCTGGATCGGCGCCATCGAACGCATTCACAACGCCGGCATCCGCCGTCTGGGGGCCATCCACCGCGGCTTCACCTCCATCGACCGGAGTCTCTACCGCAACCACCCGATGTGGGCCATCCCGATCGAGCTCCACCGCCGCCTCCCGAAACTCGAGATCTTCTGCGATCCGAGCCACATCGGCGGGCCGCGAGGCGCTGGAGATTATTCATGGCAAGGCGCGCGAGCTGATCGCCCCGCTCTCGCAGCAGGCCATGGACCTCGGGTTCGACGGACTCGTCGTCGAGGCCCACTGCTCGCCCGACTGTGCCTGGAGCGACAAGGCCCAGCAGGTGACTCCCGAAGCGCTGGCCTACATCATCCGCAACCTGGTGATCCGCGAGCAGAGCGTCACGACCGAGAGCCTCACCGAACTGCGGGCCCAGATCGACAAGATCGACGACGAACTGCTCGAACTACTCGCCCGACGGATGCGCGTCTCGCGCGACATCGGACAGTTCAAGAAGGAGCACAACATGCCCGTCCTGCAGGCACAGCGCTACGAGGAGCTGCTCGAAAGACGGGCCGGACAGGCCGTGCGGCTGGGCATGGAGCGCGAGTTCATGCGCACGGTCATGCAGGCCATCCACGAGGAGTCGGTGCGGCAGCAGATGGAGGTGCTCGGCCAGCAGCCGGCCCCGAAGCATCAATAGAGGAAGAAGACGATTCCGGTGAAGTGGGCGGCCACCGCCAGGTTGATGAGCAGGTGCCACACAAGGTGGTGGTAGCGGAATCCCTTGCGGGCATAGACCCAGGCCCCGCCCGTATAGAGCACACCGCCCAGGGCGATGAGCCAGAGCAGGGCCGTCGAGGCGTGGCGGATGAAGAGCGGGAGGAAGAAGACGATGGTCCACCCCATGACCAGGTAGATCGTAAGGCTCACGGCCGGGATCGAACGCCGCGAGAGCGACTTGTAGAAGATGCCGAAAAGCACCATCGCCCACTGCACGACGGCGATCACGATGCCCTGCCAGCCCCCGATGACCGAGAGGGCGATGGGGGTGTAGCTGCCGGCAATGGCCACGTAGATGAAGATGTGGTCGAGGATGTGGAACACCTCCTTGTGGCGCGACTGCGGATTCATCGAATGGTAGAGCGTCGAGGCGAGAAACATCAGGAAGATCGAGATGACGAACACCGAGACCGAAACGGCCGCCAGCACGGGCTCGGTATCGTGTGCATAGGCCCATACGGCGGCAAACGGCAGGGCCGCGAGCGTCGCACAGGCCATCACGCCGTGCGAAAGGGTGTTGGCGATCTCCTCGCCCAACGTGGGGATGTACGGGAGTTTTTTCCGGCTCATGGACAATCGTATGGGTTCGACATGCCAAATTTATAATATTTTTTCTTATCTTTGCTCGCAAGGTTAGTAAGAGGTTAAACAAATGGACTTTTCACGCTACGAATCACTGCGTGCGCTGGTGCGCACCAACTTCTCACCGACGACCCGGGAGCTCGTCGATGAGGCGCTGGCGTATGCCGGGGAGCATCTGGCAGGAGTCTGCCGCTACGACGGCTCACCGATGCTCGACCACGCCGTCAATGTGGCGAAGATCGTCATCTCGGAGATCGGCCTGGGCCGCAACTCCACCGTCTCGGCCATCCTCCACGATGTCGTGCGGCTGGCCCACAAGCAGCTGCCGGCCGAGGAGTTCCTCCGTCTGACGGAAGAGATCCGCGCGCATTTCGGCGAGCAGGTCGTGGGCATCACCATGGGGCTGGCCAATATCTCCGAACTGAAGCTCAAGGTGGCCAAGGAGCAGGCCGACAACTTCCGCGACCTGATCGTGAGCTACTCCGAAGACCCGCGCGTGATCCTCATCAAGCTGGCCGACCGTCTCGAGGTGATGCGCTCGCTCGACATCTTCCCGCGCGAGAAATGGCGCAAGAAAAGCTGGGAGTCGATGAACCTCTACGCACAGATCGCCCACAAGCTGGGCCTCTACGGGATCAAGAGCGACCTGGAGGACATTGCCCTCAAGTACCTCGAACCGAAGGACTACGAACACATCGTCACCAAACTCGAGGAGAGCGCCGACGAACGCCGGGCCTTCATCGCACGCTTCGTCGTGCCGATCGAGGAGCGGCTGCAGCGGCTCGGCAT
>ENA-ORPH01001120-ORPH01001120.1-human-gut-metagenome-genome-assembly--contig:-NODE-1120-length-27129-cov-3.353032_pt1 | contig 27129 bp, 18 predicted proteins | sample MGYA00242142_ERZ509074 | MGnify/ENA primary metagenome ERZ509074 (study PRJEB26280, sample SAMEA2338724) | human gut metagenome | biome: human gut; feature: human-associated habitat; material: faeces...
TCCTCAAATATTTTTTCTTGAAGTAGTCTTATAGAGTAATCTTTTAGCACCTTCTTTTTCCATGGATTTTGAGGATCAAAAATCATATACTCTCTTTCGTCTATGATTTCATCTGCTAATGTAATTACATCTGCTATTGCTTTTTTAGTTTCGTTATCATAAAAACGATATACTTTTTTAACGCTTGGATTTGTAACTTTTGCTGTATTTTCACTTACTTTAATTTTTGGTACTATTTTTTTGTCTTTTTCTAATGCAACTAATTTATATACTCCGCCAAAGACTGGTTCACTTTTTGCAGTAATTAAATTTTCCCCTACTCCAAATAAATCAATTTTAGCATCTTGTTCTATTAATGATTTTATTAAATATTCATCAAGCGAATTTGTTGCACATATTTTGCAATCTTCATACCCAGTTTCATCTAATATTTTTCTAACTTTTTTTGATAAATATGCTAAATCGCCACTATCTAGCCTAACTGCTTTTGGTCTATATCCTTTTGGTTTTAGAACTTCATTAAATACTTTAATCGCATTTGGAAGTCCAGATTCGATTGTATTGTATGTGTCTATTAAAAATGTACAATCATCTGGATATAACTCTGCATATGCTTTAAAAGCTTCGTATTCCGAATCAAAACTTTGAATCCAACTATGTGCCATTGTACCACTTGCTGGTACATTAAATTCCTTTGCAGATAATGTACATGATGTTCCTACTGCTCCACCTATAATTGCTGCTCTTGCGCCTTCTACTGCTGCATTAATACCATGTGCTCTTCTTGCACCAAATTCCATAACAGGTCTTCCCTGTGCTTCTTTTACTATTCTGCTTGTTTTTGTTGCAATCAAAGATTGATGATTAGTTGTAAGTAATAGCATTGTTTCTAATAATTGTGCTTGTATTATTGGTGCTTTTACTGTTATTAATGGTTCATTTGGAAATACTACTGTTCCCTCTGGTATTGCCCATATATCTCCTGTGAATCTAAAATTTTCTAGATAATTTAAAAATTCTTCTGAAAATTTATTTTGTTTTCTTAGGTAGTTTATATCTTCTTCATCAAATGATAAATTTCTTATGTAATTAATTATTTGCTCTAGCCCAGCTACTATTGCATATCCACCTTCATCTGGTACTTTCCTAAAAAACACATCAAAATACGCTATTCTGTCTTGCATGTTTTTGTTAAAATATCCATTTGCCATTGTGTACTCATAAAAGTCTGCTACTAATTCTAATCTTTGATTATTCATACCAATTCCTCCTATTTTTGGTACTTATTAACTTTTTGATAATAACATTATATGTATATCATTTCTTTTTGTCAATATATTTTGCAAATAAATATTATCCTTTTGATAATAAGTGGGCAGATGGCTTTTTCCTTCTTTAATTTTTCCCATTTTGTAGCTGATTTAAACTAAGTTGTGTTTCGGTATTTTTAAGGCAAGTAAAGAGTGAGTCAGCAAAGCTAACTCACTCTTTACGTCTAAAAATCTTATATTAAAATATATGTGGTTGCCAATTCTTATTAAAGCAATATAATTTTGAAGGTCTATGTCCTGTATTTTCTTCATATTCATCTGTTTCTATAACCATATCTGCAATCTTTCTTCTAAAATTAGCTTTCAATAATGGCTTGTCTAACAATATTTCATATACCTGTTGTAATTTAGTTAATGTAAATTTTTCTGGCATTAAGTTAAATGCAATTGTTGTATACTCAACCTTATTCTTTAATCTTTCAATTGCATAAATAAGCATTTTTGCATGATCAAAAGCAAGTTCAGATTCTAATATTTGTGTATATATAATTTGATTTCCATCAACTAATTCTTTAACTACTTTTACTTTGTTTTTTACAGTTTCCGTCTTGCTTTCTAATAAGATTTCTATCTCTTCTTCCTTTTTATATCCATGGTTATTTTCTGTCATTTTCTCTTTAAGAGAATTTAAAGTAACAGTAAACCAATTTGCATCTTGTGTACTTCCTCCAGATTTAATATGGAATTTTTCACTATCTACAAGCCCCATATATGATGTACTAATTATTCTAGTTCTTGGGTCACGATTTGGATCGCCCCATGAATATAATTGTTCTAAATATATATCTTGCATATTCGTTTTTGCTTTTAAACTTCTTTGTACAGCTTCTTCAAATCTTTCTTCTTTTCTAACAAATGTTCCAGGTAATGACCATTTACCCATATATGGATGTTCTGCCCTTTTAACTAATAAGACTTGTAATTTCTTTTCTGGTAATTTTCTATAATTATCTGTTTCTACATCACGTATTGTAAATATTATAGAATCAACCGTTACAGATGGTTTAAAAAATTGATTTGAATCATAATTTTTTAAAAATTCTTCCTCTGTCATTTATATCTCTCCTTATCTCTTAATATCATTATAATACTATGATGGGTTGGTTTTGTCAATCGGGATTTTAGGGATTTTTGGGACGGTCCTCTTTTCCCTTCCCCGGGGATTTGGGGACGGTCTTTAAATCCCTTCAAAAATAGTGCGGAGCATGCTTTACTTAGCATGCTCCTTAAAAAATAACGGACCTATAATGATTATCATTAGTTCCATCGTAATTACTGACAATTTATCGACATTCTCTGTCAGAATATCCAGTATAAAAAAAACTGTATTCATCATCAGTAATATTCTCAAAAACCGTTCAATCTTATCTTTAAGAATAAATATTCCAACGATTAATGCAAGTGGAACTATCCAAAAGTAAGTGTTGTCAACTTCAGCGCCCAAAACAATACCTATGACCATAACTGCAGTCCAGATATATGCCAAAGCATACCTAACGCTAAAATCTAATTTTGAATAAAACATCCGTAATTTTCTCATTTTTTCTACCTCGCTTTTCTTTTTTGTCTAAATTATATTATACTACTTTTAATGTTTTATGTCGATTTATGTACTACTTTCAAGCTTCATATCCTCCATCTTTTATCAAACCTTTTTTATTTTGGTTTTAATATCATCCTTCATAAAAATCTCCCCTTGTTACTTCAATTCATTTAGATAATTTTTTCTTTCAAAATCGTATGTTGGGATTTTTTCTCTTTTATGTTTAGAATTCATATATCGTTTTTCTATTTTTTTCATCTTATCTTCATTTGTTTTTCCTGTTTCTATATATTCTGCAACTTCCTTATATGTTATTCCCATTTTTTCTTCATCACTTTTATCACTTAATCCATCACTTGGTGCCTTTTTTATAATTTTTTCAGGTACTCCTAATATTTCTCCTATCTTTAAAACCTCATCAACTGTAAAATTTGCAATTGGATTAAAATCACTTGCACTGTCTCCCCATTTTGTTGTATATCCAACCATTGCTTCACACAAATTTCCTGTTCCCATAACTAGATAATTATAATTTTGTGCAATCGCATATAATGTAGTCATTCTAAGTCTTGGTTTAATATTTATTTTTGCTTCTTCTGCCAATTCTTCACCTGTTTTTGTATTAAGCTCTTTTTCTAATTTTTCATATGTATCTGTTAAATTAATTTCTAAAATTTTTATGCCAAATGTTTGTGCAACTAGTTTTGCATCTTCTAAATCCTTTTCTTTTGACTGACATGGCATGCCAACAGTTAAAACTTTTTCTTTTCCTAATGCAAGGCTTGCAAGTGCTATAACTGTAGCACTATCTTTACCTCCGCTATTTCCAATTACCACTCCTTTGGCTCCTACTTTATTTACATAGTCCTGTATCCACAAAACTATTTTATCTATGTGTTTCCTTAATTCTAGTTCACTTAACATCTAACTTCCTCCTTTATTTTGAACTTTTAACCCCGTCCCCAAAGTTCATTTAAATAAATTATTTGCTTTTATATATGAATATACTTCATCTGGAGTAAAGTAACGTATACTTTTTCCTTCTCTAATCTTTTCTCTTACAAATGATGAACTTAAGCCACTTCTAACATTATTTTTTACTTTTATAAATGATTTTTCATTTTCTTTTAAAAATCTATCATTATTTATTATATCTTCTAAACAGTCTTCATCTCTTTCTAACACTAGTACTTTAAATTTTTTAACTAATTCGTCTGCTTTCTCCCAAGTATTTAACTCTCTTAAATTGTCACTTCCAGTTGTAAACCAAATCGTTTTATTAGGATATATCTTTTGAATTTCTTCTAAAGTTTCTATAGTGTATAGTTGCCTTTCGTTTCTTAATTCTATATCTGATACTTCAAATTTTTCATTTTTATCACAAACGCATTTTAGCATTTCATACCTATATTTATTTTCTAGTAAACCTTTCTTTTGATATTTTTGATTTACTGGTACAAAAATTATTTTTTCTACGTTTTCGTATTCGGATACAATTTGTTCTGCTAATGAAAAATGTGAATTTAGTGGCGGATTAAAAGATCCTCCAAATACTACTATTGTCTTATCATTTTCCATAAGCATCTCTCCTTTATCTTGATATTATCAAAAAGTTAATAAGTAATATTTGTTATTATTATATTGATACTATGTGTTTTTGTCAACTATTTAGATATATTTTTTCAAAATTTCTTATAATTATTCTTTAAAAGGGAAAAAGCACAGGTACACCTGTGCTTTCCCGAATAAAAAAACGGTTATGGATTACTCTCCAAAATCAACTGTTGGAACCTCTTCCTTCTCTTCGCTGATTTCGATGTAATCTTTTGTTTGCATGCCTCTCATTGATGCAATCCAACTTGATGGTGGGTTTGTAACCTTCAAGTTGTATTCCAGGACTGCGTTATTATAGTCCTGTCTTGCCACAGAAATTCTATTTTCACTACCTTCCAGCTGGTCCATCAACGCTGTATACTGCTCATTAGCAGTTAACTTTGGATAGTCCTCCTGAATTGCAATGAGTCTTCCCAGTGCTGCCTGTAATTCCGAATCCGCATCAGCTATTTCCTGTAAAGAACCACTATCGATAACTCCTCCGAGCTTGCTTCTTGCCTCTGCTATGCTGGTATATACGTCTTCTTCGTGCTGTGCAGCAGCTTTTACTGTACTTACCAAATTAGGAATCAGGTCATATCTTCTTTCTACCTGAACCTTGATATTTGATTCATACCGATTACAGTTTTCGCGTGCAGTATTTAATGATGATATCGTCGAAAATACCCACACTACAATAATAACTGCAACAATTCCAAGTCCAATCAAAATTTTGTTACTTTTTTTCATTTTTATTCCTCCTGTTTTGTTACCTTGATGCTCCTCCTCCAGCACTTCTACCGCCTCCTCCAGAGCGTCCTCCGCTAGACCCACCAGAAGATAGTGAACAAAGTACTAAAAGAGTAATGTTACCATCATTGAAGATAAAATCTAAAATTACAAGTAAAATTATTACTGCAACTACAGGCCAAGGAATCTTAAAGTCCTCATCCTCTTGTAATTCTTCGATTTTTTCATCTTCAATCGTTACTCCCCCAATCTCGACATCATATTCTTTAGCAATCAAACCTGCTAAAGCTTGCGTAGTATAACTGGTTGCACTATCATAATCATCTTGTTCCCTATATGGAACAAAATAATCATCTAGCACTCTTCCAGAAGTACTATCTGTTATGAACCCTTCAAAACCCATTCCAACTTCAATCCTAACTTTTGATTCTTCTGGATTTTCGTCTTTATAGATTAATAAAAGTAGTCCATTATTTTCATCTTTCTTGCCTATGCCTATATCATTAAACATATCATTTGCATACGATTCTATTGTCTCATTATTTAAGCTATTAATCGTAATAACAAAAAATTCTGATGTTGTTTTTTCTTCAACGTCTTCTAACATTTTATTTATAGAAGCTTCAACATCATCATTAATAATATTTTCTTGGTCATAAACATAGATATGCTGTCTTAAATTGGGAATCTCCAGCTTGCCCTCTGCCTTTGCAGAATCTGTTGTCATAAAAACAGTGAATAAAGCAAACAACACAATTAGGATTTTTCCACACCGCTTTTTCATTCTCTCACTCCCTTCTTAAATAGGTATGTACCTAAATTAATAAAAAATTGTGTCTTAATCATTATAGCACAATTTTACATAATATGCAAAAATCTATTAAATTTTGATTTCTCTAATTACTATTAAAAAATCATATGGACGGAACTCTAAAAGTTTCCGTCCATATTGTTCAAATTTTAAAAATCTCTTCCTGCACCTCCGCCTGATGAGTCGCCATCAAATCCAGAATTAAAACTACTTCCACTATCGAAAGAAGAATCAAATGAAGATGACATATAAATTGTCTCTTCTTCTCTTCGCCTTTCTTCTTCTTTCCTCTTTTTATCTTCTTCTGCTTCATCTATTAATTTTTTTAATTTTGCTAAAAGTGGTGCATCGAAATAGTTTTTGGCATTATTTGACATACGTCTATATAATCTTCTTAACCCTTCTAAGGATTCCAGATCTCCCATATCAGCACTACTCATTCTAGAAATTTTTGAAGAAATTCTTGTCTCAACTTCTTTTGCTTCTGCTCTAGCCATTCGTTCTTCTATTTCTTTTTCATGTTTTTCCCTTAACCTTACTGCAATCTCATATTTTTCGTGTATAGCAGTAATGTTTTCTTTGACAAATTCTTTTGCTTTCGGATTAAGTGCATCGTACAAATTACAAATACTCTTAAAAAACATCTCGTTGCCATATGAAGGCTCTTCTTTTAAAGCAACTTCTATTTGCTGTTCTACCTCTGATGCTTCGCTCTTACACCTAGCAACAAATTCCTGTTCTATCATATTACTTATAGCTTCATCTAATCCAGGATATAACTTCTCTGCTCTTTGATATCTGTCTTGTAATTTTTCTAATTGTTCGTTCATATAATTGCATTTTGTAGATTCTTTATCTAATTCCTCCTGCAACATAAAAATCTTTCTATTCAAAGCTTCTCTTTCCTGTTCAAAAAAGATATCAGCATTTCGACTGTTTTCAGTAAGTCTCTCGATTTTTCTTTCTAAAAAATCTATTTTGGCTTTTCTCTTCTTAATTTTGTTAATCACTAAAAATATGATTGCTAATATTACAGCAATTCCTCCGATTATTATTAAAACTTCTACAATAAATTCCGTAGATAAATTGCTTGTATTTTTAGCATTACCACCATTTTCATTAGCCAATTGAAGCTTTACTTCTTTTATAAGTTCAGTTTGAAGAGCAATCAATCCATCGCTATATTCTTCTTTTTCAAAATAAGGCATAGCATATTTATCAATAAATTTACCTGCCCTTGAATCCGTTATATATGCCTCCATTCCTTTCCCTGTTGCTACATATATAGACCGGTGATCTGTTCCTTCTCCATTAGAAAATAAAATTAAAATTCCCATACTATCTTTTCCAATCTTATATTTATCATACATTTCGAAAGAATAATCATCCGCTTCCATATCTCCTGTATTTGGAACTGTTGTAACAACAATTTGAGTTCCTTCATATTCATCTTCTAAAGCTTCTGCATTGTGTAACATTATTTTTTCCTCTTCGTCAGTTAAAACATCTGCAAAATCATTAATATAGAATTCTGACGTTTGAGTTGGTATTTCTGTACTTGCAAATACCATTTGTGGTATCAAAAATACCATTAACATTACTAACATACTTGTTGACAACATTTTGAACTTTTCTTTCATTTTTCTTCCTCCTTGTTATTATGTGGAGGTTATACCTCCACAAATTTTTGTAAAGGTATATATTACCTAAAGTTCTATTATATATTATCATTTTAACCAAATTATGTCAATTTGTACCAAAAAAAGGGATTTTGAGGAACGTCCCCAAATCCCTGAACTCCTAATTTATTTTTTTAATATCTTCTTTTACTTTATTACCATCTTTTACTAATACTGTACTTGTTGGATATGCTAAATCCACACCCTCTTTTTCTAGAATCTCTAATATATTTTTATTTATATGCTCTTTAGCATTTAAGTAGCTACCATAGTCAACAGAATTAGTAAAAACATATATCATTATAGAAACACCGTCTGGGTCTATTTCATCAAATTTTACATATGTATCGTCATTTATTACATTTGGATGATTTATAAGCATAAAATATATTTTACTTGTAATCCTTTGTATTACATCTACTGGTGTATCTAATGGAAGTTTTAAGTCTAATTTATATTTTCTTTTTTCCATCTTACTCCAGTTTATAACAGCCTCATTTGATAATACTCCATTTGGTATATTTACTAATGAATTATCGAATGTTCTTATGCCTGTACTCCTAAAAGATATATCTTCTACTATGCCCTCGTAATTTGGTGTTTGTACCCAGTCACCTATAACAAATGGTTTGTCTATTAAAATCATAACTCCACCAAATAAGTTTTTAGCTGTATCTTGAGCTGCAAGTGTAATTACAACACTTCCTATTCCTAAACCTGCAAGTATAGTATTTAAGTTAATTCCTAATAAAGCAATAACTACTAGTACAGCAATTATATATATAACACATCTTATAGTTTTGTATATAAAGTTTACTCTATTATCATCAGCCTCTGTCATAAACTTTCTTTGTAATTTTCTCATCGTCTTTGAATCTGTTGTAAAACAGCCCGCTAATGCTTTTGCAAATAAAATTACACAAATAATCTTAAATGTTAATTCAATTATATTCATTGCTTTTCCTTGTATTTGCAAAACTCTTGTAGCTAAAAATACTCCTAAAACTATAAAAAATATTTTTAGTGGTTTATAAAAAGGCATTTTCTTTATTCGTTCTTTATCTGTTTTCTTTCTTTTAAAAATTCTTATTAAAATATAAGATAAACCAGAGCTAAATATATAGAAAAATATTATAATTGCAATGGCTATTAAAATATCAATTACTTGTTTTAAATCAATTGTTTTAAAATAATTAACTAAATCCATTAGTTTATCCATAGGCTATTCTCCCTTGTTTAATTACAATTCTTTTTTCGCATGTTCAAATCTTTCTTTTATTCTATCTTTTCCCATTATTTCCATTATTTCATACATATCTGGTGTATTTGATCTTCCAGTTAAAGCTATTCTTAGCACTGTACTTACATCTCCAACATGTGCCTCATATTTATCTGGATTTGCTTTAAATTCTTTTACTTCGCTTGCATATCCTAATTTTCCTGCTAATTCTTTTATTTTGTTAAACCATTCTTGTTTATCATCATTTTCATCAAAATAATTATTTATATATTCATCTAATATTGTTTTTATTTTATCACTATCTGAAATTTTTTGGTATTCATAATTTACATTTTGTGCATAAAATTTTTCATCATACATATATGAAATTTCATTTTTTACATCTGACCATTTAGCAATATCTTTACGAGGTTTCTTATTTCCTCTTTCTATACCAAATATTTTTAAAGCATATTCTTTATCTGCTTTTAGCATTTCTGCTAATTCTTCATCATATTTTTCTGCCCATTTTAATGATTCACTATATACTTTTTCTGCATCAAATCTAGAAATAACTGATTTTGAAACATCAAGTAATTTAACCATATCAAATAGAGCTCCACTTACACTCATTTTATTTAATTGTAATTCGAAATGTTCCATATCTTCTGTTGGATTTTGTCTTCTCCAATTTTCGAAATTTGAATTTGCAATATTTAATAAATATTCTTTTACAGCTTCTGCTGGTATTCCTTGTTCTGCATAATAGCTTACTGCTGCTTCTGGGTCTTTTCTTTTACTTAGTTTTCTCTTATTTCCATTATCATTTTTCATAATTGGTGAAATGTGAACATATTTTGGTGCTTTAAATCCAATTTCTTGGAATAATTGTAAATGTAATGGAACAGATGAAAGCCATTCATCACTTCTTATTACATGTGTTGTTCCCATTAAGTGGTCATCTACAATATGTGCAAAATGATATGTAGGAAGACCATCAGCTTTAATAATTACTATATCTTGGTCATTTTCTGGGAAAGTAACATTTCCTTTTATTACATCATGATGTTTTATCTTTCTATCTTCTCTTCCTGGTGATTTAAATCTAATAATATATTTTTCTCCTGCTTTTATTTTTTCTGCCATTTCTTCTACTGTCAAATTCCTACATTTAGCCCAAACTCCATAATATCCAGGTCTTACTTTTGCGGCTTCTTGTTTTTTTCTTATTTCGTCAACTTCTTCAGCAGAACAGAAACATGGGTATGCTTTTCCCATTTCTATCATGTATTTAGCATATGATCTATAAATATCTCCTCTTAAAGATTGCTTATATGGACCATAATTACCTTTTTCTTCTGTTTCATTTATCATTCCTTCGTCTTCTTCAATTCCAAAATCTTTTAAAGAATTAACGATGTCTGTAATACCATTTTCTATCTCTCTTTTTTGATCTGTATCTTCTATTCTTAAGAAAAATACTCCTTCTGTTTGTGTTGCAACTTTTCTTGCAACCAAAGCTTGGTATAATCCCCCAATATGTACAAATCCTGTTGGACTTGGTGCAAATCTTGTTACTATCGCTCCTTCTTTTAGGTTTCTTTTTGGATATTTTTCTTCATAATATTCTATTGGTTTAACATCTGGAAATATTAAATTTGCTAAATCTTTATAGTCCATTAATTATCTCTCCTTTATTGGGTAGGAACGTTCCTTCGGGATTTGGGGACGTTCCTATAATCCCTTTCTATTTTTAATATTTAAATTATCTTTGAACTTTTAGCTCCGTCCCTAAAGTTCACACTTCCATAATAATTGGTAAAATCATTGGGTTTCTCTTTGTTTTTTGTGCGATATAATCTTTTAAATTATCTCTTAAATTAGATTTAATTGTAGACCAATCTGTAATATGATTTCTTTCACATTTTTCTATTTCATTTCTGATAACAGCTTTAACATTTTCCATTAAGTTTTCTGACTCTCTTACATACACAAATCCTCTGGAAATTACATCTGGTCCTGCAACAATTTCTCCTGTAGCAGAATCCATTGTCATAACAATTATAATTAAACCATCTTGAGATAAATGTTGTCTGTCGCGAAGTACAATGTTTCCAACGTCTCCTACTCCTAAACCGTCAACTAATACTCTACCAGATTGTACACTTGTTGTAAATTTAGCTTCTTCTTGGTTCATTTCTAATACTCTACCATTTGTAAGCATAAATATATTATCTTTATCTATCCCCATTTCTTCTGCTGTTTCTGCATGGGCTTTTAATTGTCTATATTCTCCATGTACTGGTAAGAAATATTTTGGTTTAACTAATGCTAGCATCAATCTTTGTTCCTCTTGACAAGCGTGTCCAGAAACATGTACATCTGCTAAAGAACTATATACAACTTCTGCACCTATTTGCATTAAATCATCTATTACCTTAGAAACTAATTTCTCATTTCCTGGTATTGGGTTTGCAGATATAATTATTAAATCATCAGGTGTTATCTGAACTTTTCTGTGTTCCCCTGAAGCCATTCTTGTAAGTGCAGACATTGGTTCTCCTTGACTTCCTGTTGTAATTATTACTAGTTGATCATCTGTATAGTTCTTTATCATGTCTATATCTATAAATACATTATCTGGAACCTTAATATAATCTAATTCCCTTGCTGTATTTATCATGTTTATCATACTTCTACCACAAACAGCAATTTTTCTGTTATATCTTACAGCACAATTTACAATTTGTTGAACTCTGTGAACGTTTGAGGCGAATGTAGCAACAACTATTCTTTTTCTGCATCCTTGGAATAATCTTTCGAATACATCACCTACAGTTTTCTCAGACATTGTATATCCTTTTCTTTCTGAGTTTGTACTGTCTGACATAAGTGCTAAAACACCTTCGTTACCAAGTTCTGCTAAACGCCCAAAATCCATTATTTGTCCATCTATTGGGGTATAGTCAATTTTAAAGTCCCCTGTATGAATTACTGTTCCTGCTGGTGATTTAATAGCTAATGCAACAGAATCTGGAATACTGTGTGAGCTTCTAATAAATTCAACACTAAATTTTCCAGCCTTTACAACTTCTCCTTGTTTAACCTCTACTAATTTTGTAGATTTTACTAACTTATGTTCTTCTAATTTATTTCTTATAAGTCCACAAGTTAATCTTGTTGCATAAATTGGTACATTTATCTTTTTTAGTAAATATGGTATAGCACCAATATGGTCTTCGTGACCGTGTGTAATAATTAGTGCTCTTATTTTATCTTTATTTTTCTCTAAGTATGAAATATCTGGTATAACTAAATCTATTCCAAGCATATCATCTTCTGGGAAAGCTAAACCACAGTCTACTATAATAATATCATTTTCGTATTCGAACACTGTTATATTTTTTCCAATTTCGTGTAAACCACCTAATGGAATAATTTTTAAACTACTTGGTTTAAATCTAAAATCTTCTTGCTTTGCTGTTCCTTTCTTTGTTTTTCTTGTATTTGCTTTTGTTCTAGTTTGTTTCACTTTTTCTGTACCAGTTTGCTTTACAGCCTCTTGTTTTGTTTTAGTAGTGTAATTCTTCCTTCTTCTTTGCGAATTAGTACCTACCTTTCTCTCATTATCTAAGTTTTTCTTCTCTTCTGTCATTATTTTATCTACTCCTTCTTCTTAAATTTAAACTTATTATGATTAGAAGAAATATTATTTTGCCCCCAACTATTTATTTGTCCAATTTTAAGAAAATCTCGCTTTTCTTTATTATTAATGTTTTAATTACATAAAAAATCCTTTTATTACCAATAAAGTAATAAATTTATCTTTTTATAATATTATTTCCGCTCATAAGGTTGTATTATCTTTACCTAACATATTCTCTCTTTAATATACACAAAATTATAACATCATATACAATAATTATTAAAACACTTTTAATTCTTTTATAACTATTTTATACTATACATTATATTTCCGGACATATATAGTTAATAGCTATTCTTCTTTATCATATAAAACTTAAATCTCTTTATTGTATCCATTTATTGGATAACCACTGTGTGCTATTATACTATATGTTTCCTGTATTTGTCAAATACATTATGTAAATTATTTTTGTTGTATTTTTCTTATACATAAAAAACAACGGATACGAAATCATAAATTTCGTACCCGCCGTCTTTGCTTATGCGTTTACTCGCCATCTAAGCTTAAAGATATTCTCCTCGTTCAAGAATCCTTGTTTGATGTCGCCATAATAATTAAACGGGTCCAACTCTGAGCAGATCTCAATCAGCTCAAGACATTTTTCTCGACCGCACGCTTTTACATTTTCATGTTCATCAAAAACTTCAGAATACACAATCGGAAGCATCTCCTCTAATACTTCTTTTCTTAAACTAAATACTTCTCTTGTGTATATTTCCCCGGTTTTGATATTACCGAAAGATGCATTCGGTTTTATTTTGTTGCACAGTTCTAAAAAATTTTTCCGTTCCTCTGCATCGCAACGAGGATTCAAATTTCCATTTGTATCAAAAAAATAATGATACTTGTTCAAAAATGTTTTTTTCATAGCTATACACATAATTATATCCTCCTTCTAACTATGAATAAGACTTCAACCAATAGTTATCAAAATATTATCACAATTATTTTTTACAGTCAATTATAAAAAACTCCTTGTCAAAAAAAATCAAATTTGATATATTTTTAAAAGTAAATACATTAATTTTTTATGCAATCTTTAATTAATGTAGTAAAATTTATAAGGTTGTAAATAAATTATTAGGAGATGTAACATGAGAATAGTAGAACCTTGGATAAAAGTAGAAAAAATTGATGGTAAAAAAATAATGAAAAGATTAGAAAGAGCTTGCAGGACTTGCTATCGTTCAGAAGGTAAAATTACAGATGATAGTTATAAAAAATTATTAACAAACTGTATAACTAGAGGACATGAATCTGTTTTAGAACATGAAAAAGTTACAGTTAGAATTTATAATGATGTTGGTTCTTATAAAGATTTAACAAGACATAGATTTGCTAGTTTTTCTATTGAATCTACTAGATATTGTAGTTATGATAAAGATAAATATGGAAACGAAATTGCATTTATAAATCCATCTTATATTGAAGATAAAGAAATCTATGAAGTTTGGAAAAATACAATGCAAGAGATAGAAAAAAACTATATAAAAATGAAAGAATTAGGCGCCTCAACAGATATGGTAAGAGAAGTTCTTCCTCATTCAACAGCTGCAGAATATACTATGACTGCCAATATTCGTGAATGGAAACATATCTTAAGTTTAAGAACAACTAACCATGTACATCCAGCTATAAGACAAGTTTTAATTCCTTTATTATTGTATTTTAAAGAAGAAATGCCAGAAATATTTGATGATGTAGCATATGATACAGAATTTGATAAAAAATATTATGCTAAACTAACTGTAGAAGATGAAGTTTAAAAGACCGCCACACGGTCTTTTTTTATGAAAGTTTGCCAATATAGCAAAACGGGAAAAAAGGAACATCCCCATATCCCTGATTTCTACATTATTATTTCAATATTATATATTTCTCCATCATCTGTTAGTTTAATTTTTTGCTCATATACCTCATTGCCATTGCAATACATTTTTGTAACACCTGTATTCTTCTCGGTTGGATTTCGTACGATAATATGATATATTGTGCTTTTATATTTATAGCTTATCTTGTATTCTTTCCAATCTTTAGAAATACATGGTTCTATTCTTAAATATCCATTACATATTTTTAAGCCCAAAATATATTCAATTCCGGCAGTATATAGCCAACCACTAGAACCTGTATACCAAGTCCAGCCCCCTCTTCCAGCTAAATTTCTGCTACTATATACATCTGCAGCAACCACATATGGTTCCACTTTATATTTATTAGTACTTTGCTTTGTTCTGGTATGCTCTATTGGATTTATCAATTTAAACATATCTACTGCTTTATCACCAAATCCTAATATAGTTTCTGCAATTATCGCCCATATAGCACCATGTGTATATTGTCCTCCATTTTCTCTAACTCCAGGTAGATAAGATTTTATATATCCTGGTTCTAATTTTCCATTTTCGAAAGGTGGATCTAATAATTTTATTAATCCATTTTCTCTATCTACCAAATGTGTTTCTAAACTATCCATACTTATGAATTTCTTTTCGTTATCTGCTACCCCAGAGATTACTCCCCAGCTTTGTGAAATTCCATCTATTCTACATTCTTCATTTTCCATACTTCCAAGAGGTGTTCCGTCATCCATAAATGCTCGTTTAAACCATTTGCCATCCCATGCATTCTTATTAACATTTCTTTGTAAGTTTGTCATGACCTCTTTATATTTTTCATCATCATCTATTTTTATAATATTAATCCATTTGTTTAGAATATCGTACAAGAAAAATGCAAGCCATACACTTTCTCCTTTTCCTTGTATACCAACATTTGAAAACCCATCATTCCAATCTCCAGAACCAATCTTAGGTAAGCCATTTTCACCAAAATTAAAGGCTCTTTCTATGGCTTTTTTACAATGTTCATATATTGTTCCTTTAGTTTCTGAAATATTATACAAACTATATCTTTCTACTTCTCCTTCTTTTAACTCTTCTCCTTCCAGATAATTTGTTTCTATATCTAATATTGTTCTATCTCCTGTAATTTTTATATATTCTAACACAGCATATGGAAGCCACAATAAATCATCAGAAAACCTAGTTCTTATCCCCATTTTACTTGCATCATGCCACCAATGTTCTACATCTCCTTGTATGAATTGGTGCCTACTATTTTTTATAATTTGATTTTTTAGTATATTTATATCTATATATTTCATATTAAGGGCATCCTGAAGTTGATCTCTAAAACCTACAGCTCCACCAGATTGATAATATCCTGTTTTTCCTAACAACCTAGATGCTATTGTTTGATAAACTAACCAGCCATTTAGCAATATATTCATAGATTCTAATGGCGTTTCCACCTGTATCATATTTATAATATTTTTCCAGTACTCTTTTGTCTCTTCTAAAGCAGTTTTACAATTTTCTATATTCTTATATTTCTTGACTAGCTCAGGAATATTATCTTTAATATCTTCTCCAAATATTAATGATATATCTTTACTTTCATACGCTTTTAATTCTACATTTACCTTAATTGCAATACATGATTCTTCTCCTAATCCATTACTATTATCTAAGCTATTAATAAATAAAGCCGTAGGTTTTTTAATAGTGTCCTTTCCTATAAAAGATTTTTTGCTACCAGTAAATGAATCAATGTCCAAATTACTAGAAACAAAAGTAGTCTCGTCTATTAATTCATCATATCTGTTGATTGCATAAACAATATTGTCCTCAGTATTTAGCTCTATTTTTCCATTTGTCTGTAACTCATCTTCACCTAAAACTGGTTTTAAATAGTAAAATATACTAATCTTTTTTATTTTATCTGTTGTATTCTTTAAATTTATTAAATTTATTTTTAACTTGTCTTCTTTTGGTACAAATACTTCATTTTCTTGTATTATCCCATCTGCTGTATGTGTAAACTTGGCATATCCAAATCCATATGTTGTATAATAATCATTATTGTCTTCTACAACTCTATTTCCTATTGTCCAAAATCTTTTATTTTCATTATCTATAAAATATATAAGCTCTGAAGGAATATCTTTACTAGCATAATTGGTAAATGCAGTTAATCTATTTAGTCTACTATTTTCGCTCCAAGTATATCCTCCACCACCATCTGTAACTAGTGTTCCAAATTCCTTATTTGCGAGTACATGGCTCCAAATTGTAGGAAGTACTATATCTTTATTTGTCTTTACATAATATTCTTTTCCATTTTTAGAAAATGCACCATACTCATTATAATATTTTAAGTTTTCTACAGAATCGATTTTATCTAATGCTGGAGTTCGTATCTGTTCTGTATTTTTAACTTCTATTTCTTCTAATGGATTTGCTATCGCTTTTCGTTGTTTATTATAAATCTTCTTAATTTTATTTAATTGATAATTTATATTACCTAAATTTGCATCTATTATTAAATCTGACACAAATGTAATCAAGTCATTTTCAGTTTTTGCAAGCTTGCTTGAAACTAGTACAAAGATTCCAGTTCGTATATTTTTCATATAATCTAAGTGGGCATTTAAGATACAATTATTTATATATTCAATTAAATATTCCTCTTCTACTAATACAATAAACTCAATTTGAATATTTTTTATTCTTAATATTTCATATAATTTTAAAAGTTGATTTAACAAATACATATCATTTATATTTTTTAGTTTTAATGTTAAGATTGGGAAATCTCCAGAGATACCAAACCTCCATAAATCTGCCCTTTTAAATTTTTCGTTTTTTATTTTGTTTCTATAATACCATCTAACATAATTAGGCTTTATTAATAAAGATATTAATTTTTGATATTCGGCAAGTTCTGTTCCTTTTATTTGTAAATATCTTGCCTCTTCTATTGCTTTAGCTTTAGAAATTTCGAATATATTTCGTATGGCTTCTTGATTTTTTATTTTTTCTATATTTGTTATTGCATCTTCTTTTGTTTCTGCAACCGAAATTATAAAATATAGTTCTACAGTTTCATGTGCTGGAACTTTTAATGTTCTTTTTATTGCTACAATTGGTTCTGTAACAAGTCCTATCGAATTAGAAAAACGTTTTCCTTCTTTTATTTGTTTTGGCATATTCATATCATTAAAATCATTAAATTTCTGTGCATCTATCTCATATTCTAATTCTCCCATTGTTTCATTTTCTGTATAAAAATTAACACCTAAAAATATATCTTTACCTTTACTATCTCTTTTTCTTCTTTCTAAAATTAATGTTTGTTTTTCGCTATTAAAATCATATCTTAAGAATAAATTATTAAATGCTTTATGTGCTATATCAGCGTTAATATCAGATATAATTGGCTCAAAACTTCCTGTAACCTCAATTACTTCATCTTCATTTCCTATATTGGTAAATTCTATTTTTCTTACTTCTGTTGGTTCATTTTGACTAACAGTTACATCTACTTTTGTTTCTATATTTCCATCTATTCTTTCTATAGAATTACTATCAGGCTTAAAAATAACTTTATATTTACTTGGTTTTACTATGTCTTTGCAATAGTTTGAAGTCCAAATTTTATTTCCATTTATATTTCTCATAAAGAAATTAATTCCCTGTGAGTTATCATCTGTATATTTATATCTATTTATATATATGCCATTAAATTTACTATATCCATTTCCCTTTTCGTCCATTAAAACAGTATACTCTTGGTTAGAAATTGCATTGCATCTATTTGCTTTTTCTATATCATCTAGTTCAATTCTATAATATGATTCATAATCTTTGTATTTTAATTTTTCTGGCACTTCCTTTTTCTCCTTCGTAATAATAATATCTTCTGGCATTCTTTCTTGTAATAAAATTTCAGTAGCTTCTATTTCTGGGTTTTTAGAAAATCTTTGCTGGATAATATTTTTATGAAAAAAGTTATTTATAGAAATTAAAATTAATGCTTGATGATGTGCCATAAATGTTTTTACGACTTCTTTTTTCTCGTTTTCTTTTAGTCTACTTTTGGTATAATCTATTGCTTCATACATTCCATATTTTCCAAAAACGCCTTCTTTTTCCATTCGCTCTATATTTTCTAATGTCTCTCTTGGATAATCGCAAATGGCTAAAACTGTACCATATGATGAAACTACCATCTCATCTCCTAATCCTCTTTTTAAACCAAGCCACGGTATTCCAAAAGCTTTGTATTGATAATTTGACTTTAAATCTTTTAAGTTAAATGCTGATTCAGATATTCCCCATGGTATATTTAATTTTTCACTATATTTTATCTGGCTCATAATCATAAATTTACATGATTCATCTAATAAACTACCATGATAGCTTTTCATATTTATATTTGGCATTAGGTATTCAAAGGCAGTACCAGACCACGAAATTAACCCTTTATATCCATTCATTGCAGTTAAAGTTCGATTTAAACTGCTCCAATGTTTTACAGGTACATCTTTTTTAGAAATTGCAATAAAACTAGCTTGTCTTGCTTCTGAAGCTAGCAAATCATAATATGAATCTGTAAGTTTATTTTCGTTTACATCAAATCCAATAGAAAACAATCTAGATGAATTATCATATAATAATGAAAAGTCAGTCTGTTCGATAAGTTTATTTATAATCGCTATATAGTCTTCTACATTTTCGTATAGTCTGTTATGCTCTGTTAAGAACTGTTTTACAACATAAAGATATCCTACAAAATTACCACTATCTACTGTTGATACATATCTAGGTTCTAATGGTGCTAATGTCTTTATGTCATACCAGTTATACAAATGACCATTCCACTTTTCTAATTTCGTTACTGTATCTATCATATTTTGTAGTAATTTAACACTAGCATATATATTCTCGAACCCCATATCATATGCAGAAATTACAGCTACCATTGCTAGGCCTATATTTGTAGATGATGTTCTATTTACCACCTTATTCTTCCTGTTTTCTTGATAATTATCTGGTGGCAAATAATTATTTTCTTTTATCAAATAGTCTTTAAAATAGTTCCAAGTATTATGAGCAATATCTACTATATAGTTTTGATGCTTTTTGTCTATCTTTTTTAATGGATCTTTTGCTGGAAGCTCTTTACTAAGTTCAAATGCTGCAATAGGTGATAATAGCCATAATATCCCTAGAATTATTGCAAATAAATTAATATTAACTGCATTAATTACAACGGCTAAAATTAAATTTACAAACATATACCCAACATATGAATCTAAATCATTATCTTTAGTTGCCTCTGCCTCTTCTGCTGTTGTCCATTCGAGTAATTTTTTCTTGCTTATATATTTCCTATAAATAGCTTGTATTATCGCTTTTATTTCTACATATGTTTTAGTTGGCAAAAATCCTATATTTAGCACAAATTTAATAAGTGCACCCTTTCCTCCTGTTACTATTGGTGTAAATGTCTTTTTAAATTTTTCGCCATCCTTTCTAGCTATAATTTTATTTACTACTTCTAAAATTATAGTTATACATATAGCTAATATTGCAATTAACACTATACTAATTTTATGCGTATAAATTCCTATTGCTAATAAAATTAGTTCAAATAAACTTATCAGACTTCTTCTTAAATTATCAAATATTTTGTATTTTGAAAGTTTATTTATCGGGTTTCTTATTCTTTCATTTTTTTCATTTCGAATATTTTTGCAAAGCCAATTACATATTTGCCAATCTCCGCGAATCCATCTGTTTTGTCTTGTTGTAAATGACATAAACTTGCTTGGGTATCCATCCATTAATAATACATCTGTAGCTAAGCCGCATCTTAAATATGAACCTTCTAATAAGTCATGACTTAAAACTGTATATTCTGGTATTGCGTTTTTCATTACATTATAAAAAGTATTAAGTTCATATATTCCTTTTCCTGTAAATATTCCCTCTCCAAAATTATCTTGGTAAAAATCTGAAATAGCATTTGTATATAAATCTGTTCCTGCTGATCCCGCAAAAATTCTACTAAACCATGATTTCTCTGCTTCTTTTAAATCTATTCCTACTTTTGGTTGGATTATTCCATGTCCTTCTATTACTACTCCACCTTTTAAAATAGGTTTATTTAATATATGTTCCATCGTACCAATTAGTTCAAATGCAGAATTTAAAATAAGGTTTGTATCAGAATCCAATGTTATAATATATTTTATCTTTGGTATTTCTTTCATGTTATTTATTGTGTTAGCTACAAAATCTTCTTCTGTTCTATTTATTAGGAAAGAATTAAATTGCATAAGCAATCCTCTTTTCCTTTCCCAGCCTAGATATTCATTTTCTCCTTCATACCATCTTCTTTTTCTATACAAAAAATTAAAAATTTCTTTATTATATTTTTTATTTAATTCATTTGCACAGTGTATTCCAGCAAGTACAATTTCTTTATCACCTTTTCTTTTCTCTATTTTAGATGGCTTGCAATCTCCAAGTAAAGTAAAATATAAATTATCGCTTTTATTTGCTAAATAATATACTTCTAGCTTTTTAAACATCTCTTCTACTTTTTTGTTAGAGTCTATAATAGTTGGTATTACTACCATTGTAGCTTGCTCTTTTGTAATTTTATTTTGCAAATCTATTTTAGGAAGTAATTTAGGTTTTACTATTTTACTTAGTACGTACTGTATTACTTGATTTATTATCTCTTGTGTAGGTAATAAGAAAATTAAACTTAATAAATAATTTTTGTATATTTTTCCTAAAAATATCGAAACTGCTATAGCAAGTCCCCATATAATTCCTATTATCAAATTTAATTTTGTGTTATTTTTTAGGTTAAATGGTTTATACTCTAGCTCTCTATATAGCTCAGCTTTTCCTTCGTCAATTAAATAATAACCAATATGACTTTTTTTGCCTTGTTTTCCTGTTCCTAACTCTACAATTTTCTTTGCAATATATACTTCTGATATTTTTGTTTTCTTTGATAATTCTTTTATTTTTCCTCTATAATATGCTTTGGTCTTGTAATCCATTTTGTCATATACTTCTGCAGGATCAAGTTTTAATATTTCCTCTACGCCATTTATTTTTTCAAAAATTTCTTGAAAATCTATTCTAGATATATTCTTTAGAGTAGTTATACAATTCCCCATAAGTACTTTTTTTATCGCGATATCAAAATGTTCCTTTTTAATAACATCATTAATATTTGTTCCCATCTTTTCTACTGAATCTTCTAATGCTTCTATATAGTCATAACTGTCTTTATCTGTTTTCTTTAACTTATATGACATATATTCTATAAATGGATATTTCATTTCTCCATACCCAAATTTATAGCTTTTATATGGCTTTTTATTAAATACTTGATTTTCCTTTGTTTTTAGCTCTACCAATCTTTCTATTATATTTTCTGCTCTATACTTTTGCATTTGACTAGCATAAATTTTCTCACAAATGTCTTTTATATTTTCTATAATAGCAATTTTTATAAATAGCTCTATATTCCATATTTCGTCCATGTTTAGCGTTTTTCTTTTTTGGTATGAAGTTAGCATAAATTCCAAATTCTCTTTATTTATATTACTATCTGTATATGCACACATTTCTTTGGCTAAAATATATATTCTCGCGAAACCGGCATAAGGGCCATTATCTAGCCCTAAAAATTTTTTATATTTATTTAAATCCAACTCGTCTTTTATCTGCTTTACTCTTTCTTCTATAATATAGTAATTATCTAGTAACCATTCCCCTGCCGGATGAATATCTATTCCCAATTTTATATGTTCATTTAGTAAATTATATACCATAGTAATATATTCAAAATCTTTTGTTAAATTTGGTATCGGATATGTTCTTTCATCAGCTTCCGATTTTAGATTATGGTCAGATGCTAATTTTTCCATATATTTTTCAAGTTGTTTTTTATCTAATAAAACACCAAACATGTTATTATCACTCCTAAAACAGTATTAGGCTTATTTTTTCCATGTTTGGTAATTTTATTCATCAGGAATGAACTTTAGGGACGGAGCTTAAAGTTCAAATTTTATGTTAAGCAAATGAACTTTTAACCCCGTCCCTAAAGTTCACTAAAGTTCATAAAAATAATCGTTTATTCCATTATATATTCCCCATGCCAATCTATTTTGATATTCGTCTTCTTGTAGTTTCTTTTCTTCTTCCTCGTTTGATAAAAATCCACATTCTACTATTGTTAGTGGTATTTCTACGTTCTTTACTATATATACATTATCTAGTTTCATTGGTAGTCTGTTGTTTTCTTTTCCCACAGCCTCTTTTAAACTTTCTTGTATTGCTGTCGCCAACTTTTCTCCTTGCTCATTATCTTTTTTAAAGAATGTCTGCCATCCAGAATATTGTTCTTGTGGTATTTTATTTAAATGTATTGATACAAATATGTCTGCTGATGATGAATTTCCTATCTTTACCCTATTTCGTATATCAGATACTTTTTTCTGTTTTAATGTAGTTTTATCTACATCATAGATTCCATTTTCATCTGATCTTGTTAATATTACTGTTGCTCCACTTTGTTCTAATAAATTCTGCAATTTTAATGCTATTGTTAAATTGATTTCAGCTTCTGATATTCCATCATCGCTAACAGCTCCGTCCATCTGGATCCCCGTGCCCTGCGTCTATTACTATTACTTTATTACTAACAGGAATTGCTACTGTTTCTGTCGTTTCCGGTTCTATAAATATCTGCGATATTCCTATTGCTAACACTGCCAACAAGAAAATTCCAAGCACCATTATTCTTTTTTTACTTAAGAAAAACATTTTACACCTCAAAAAATCTCATATAGTTTTATTATAACTATATGAGATTTTTAATTTTTTATGTATTTATTTTTCTAAATCCAATTTAATATGAACATCTTTTAATTGTTGCTTAGAAACTACAGATGGTGCTCTCATCAATAAATCTCTTGCTCTTTTATTTTTAGGGAATGCTATTACTTCTCTAATATTTTGTGAATCTGCAATTAACATTACCATTCTATCAATTCCTGGTGCAGCACCTGCATGTGGTGGTGTACCATATTGGAATGCATTATATAATGCACCAAATCTATTTTTTACATCTTCTTCTGTATATCCTGCAATTTCGAATGCTTTAACCATAATTTCTGGATCATGGTTTCTAACAGCTCCTGATGCCATTTCATAACCATTACATACCAAATCGTATTGATATGCATATACATCTAGTGGATCTTTTGTATTTAATGCTTCTAATCCACCTTGTGGCATAGAAAATGGATTATGACTAAAATCTATTGTTCCTTCATCAGATAATTCGTACATTGGGAAATCTACTATAAAGCAGAAACGATATACATCTTTTTCTAATAAATCTAATCTTTTTCCTAATTCTATTCTAACTAAACCTGCTATTTTTTGTGCCTTTTCAAATTCATCTGCTATAAAGAACATTGCAGAATTATTTTCTACGCCATATTTAGTTTGTAAAGCTTCTTTTATTTCTGGTGTTATAAATTTAGCAATTCCACCTGCAACTTCTCCATTTTCATCTATCTTTGTCCAAGCTAATCCTTTGGCACCAACATCATTTGATGTTGCAAATTCTCCCATCTTATCGAAGAATTTTCTACCTTGGTTATTGCCATCTGGAACTACTATTACTTTTACTGTTTTATCTTTGAATGCATTAAAATCTGAATCTTTAAAACATTCTGTAACATCTTGTATAATTAAAGGATTTCTTAAATCTGGTTTATCTATACCGTATTTTTCCATTGCCTCTTTGTATGGAATACGCACAAATGGACCTTTATCTACTTTCCAAGTTGTAAATTTTTCGAAAGTATATGGTACAACCTCTTCTATTACTCTGAATACATCTTCTTGTGTTGCAAAGCTCATCTCGAAGTCTAATTGATAAAACTCTCCTGGTGCTCTATCTGCTCTAGGATCTTCATCTCTAAAACATGGAGCTATTTGATAATATTTATTAAATCCAGATACCATTAATAATTGTTTAAATTGTTGTGGTGCTTGTGGTAAAGCATAAAATTCTCCTGGGTTTAATCTACTTGGTACTAGATAATCCCTTGCACCTTCTGGAGAAGAATTTGCTAAAATTGGAGTTTGGATTTCTGTAAAATCTAATTCGTCCATTTTATCTCTTATTGTTTTTAATATTTTAGAACGAAGTAATATATTATTATGTAATTTCTCATTTCTTAGGTCTAAAAATCTATATTCTAGTCTTAAATCTTCTCTTACTTCTTGGTCTGTATTTACTTCGAATGGTAATACATTTTTGCATTTACCTAAAACTTCTATTTTGCTTGCTTTAACTTCTATTTCTCCTGTTGACATATTAGGATTTTTACTTGCTCTTTCCACAACTTTTCCTTCTATATGTATACAACTTTCTGTAGTTAAAGCTTTTGCTTTTTCTTCTAGGTCTTTATTTTCGTTACTTATTAAAATTTGTGTTATTCCAAATTCATCTCTTAAATCTATGAATAACATTCCACCTAGGTCTCTTATTTTCTGAACCCAGCCTGACAATTTTACTTCTTCTTCTACATTATTTATATTTAGCTCTCCACATGTATGTGTTCTGTATATATTTTTTACAACTTCCATATTCATCCTCTTCCTTTTTCTCCTGATAGTCTTTGTCTATTATACTCTAAATTACAGTAAATAACAAGATTTAGATAAAGAAAAGAAAAACTGCTCTCACAGTTTCTCTTTGTCTATTTCTTTTTGTATAATTTTTTTACTGTCGTCTAGAACAGTAATGTGATTTGTTACAATCACTCTCGCTGGCTCCTTAAAACTCATTTGAGACTTTAAGGGTACAATTCCATCTCCACAAAACTCGAACCGTTTGTCAAACCATCTTAGAATAAAGTCCAATATAGTTTTGCATTTCTTTTTTCTTAAAGTCCCTGCAATTACTGTTATATCAAATTTATCAGCTACTTCTTTCTTTTTAAGATTATTTTTCATGTATTCAGCTCCAACTTGAATGTCATGATCTATTGGGTAATCTCCATATACTATTTTTGTTAGTATAATATCTTCCAAAAAATATACTGGTAAATTCCACAATTTTTTATCACGATATATTTGTCTACGTAATTCTTTTGGAGTTGCTGCCACAGTACCGGCCAATGGTGCATTCACTACAAAAATTTTATATTTCCGGTAATTAGTTAAATTGTTAACAACAGATGTTATTACCATATTGCCACACTTTGATTTCATAACTAAAAAAATTTTTGTATAGTGCTCTTCCATAGAAATCAACCATTTAGCCAGTTCTTCTCCACTTGATTTTAAGCCTTTATTTTCTTTACGAAAATAAAAAACATACACATCACAACCACTATATAACGGTTCTTGCATTCTCATTGGTCTAAAGTCAATTATATCTCCATTTCCAATTACTACTGCTGCTTTTTTGTCTGCATACTCTTGAACTTTATATACAATTGTTTCCGATGTTTTATACATTATTTTCCGCATAAAATGCCTCCTACTTATTATTTTACTGTTAATTATAACTAGTATCTGTATTTATGTCAATCTATATGTTTTACACTATTAATTTAGTTCTAGCTCAATTTATTTAATTGTATTTTATTTATAAGTAGTTTATAATTATTCAAATAAATGAAGCACTAGAAATAGAAATGTTTTATGAAATTTTTAATAAGGACAATTATTATTGGAAACAATTTGATTAATAGTATAATGGTGATAGTATGAATAAAAAAGAAGAATTGGATAACATGTTTTCTAATATGTCTCAATGTACTAAATGTACAAATTTAATATCATGTAAAGGAAATGATTATTCTTTAATCAATATATTTAAGGATAGAAAGTTTTATAAAAATATACCTTCTATATGGACTGATTGGTATAATCGTTTAGATTCAAAAATTATGCTTATTGGGCAAGACTGGGGACCATTTGAAGATATGAATAAATTTCACGATTTATATTTAAATAATCCAACCACTGAAAACTGGAAACATATTATAAATAAAGAAAAAAGTATGACCAAACAATTACTAACAAAATATTTAGTTAAATCTGCTGAGCAAAGCTCTTTTTTTATAGATGATGACTTTCTAAATAATATTTTTATTACAAATGCAATCATGTGCGCTAGGAAAGGAAATAATTATAGAGGAAACAATATAAATTTAAAGATTTCTTCTCTAAACTGTACTAAATATTTGCATAGACAAATTGAAATTGTGCAACCCCAAATCATACTAACACTCGGCTATTACCCATTATATTCACTTTCTAATATATATGGATTTAGCATCCACCATACATTAGCTGAAAATATTAATATTCAAAAAGTATTTGAAGTCAATTCTTTTGTAATTATTCCTTTATATCATCCTGTTGCACAAATAAAAAAAGAAGAACAATTAAAACAATATTTAGAAATTTGGAAATATTACAACTGACTCTTGACTAAACAAATAGAATTTGATACAATATATATGCTTTTGAAAAAGCATATGCGAAAGTAGCTCAGTTGGTAGAGTGCAACCTTGCCAAGGTTGATGTCG
>ENA-ORPH01001126-ORPH01001126.1-human-gut-metagenome-genome-assembly--contig:-NODE-1126-length-27053-cov-3.154123_pt1 | contig 27053 bp, 25 predicted proteins | sample MGYA00242142_ERZ509074 | MGnify/ENA primary metagenome ERZ509074 (study PRJEB26280, sample SAMEA2338724) | human gut metagenome | biome: human gut; feature: human-associated habitat; material: faeces...
CGCGCCCGTTGAAAACCCGGATCGCCGCCGCCAAAAAATCCAGTTTGAAGTAGCGCGCGCCGTATCGTTCTGTCATCTCCCGGAAGGTAGCCGACAGATGCGCCAGGTATCGGGGATCCCCAAGTTCAAACGGATGGTAATGCTCACCCAGCGTGGCTTCCTCACGGGCAAGGTGCTTCAGTTCCCCGTAATAATCCGATTTGTCATCCAGAAGCCACGGCGCCAGCCACAGCCCGAAGGTCATTCCCCGGTCGCGGACGTACTGTCCCGTTGCCTCCAGCCCGGAGGGAAATTTGGTGTCGTCCGGTACCCACTTGCCGCAGAAACTGCCGCACCGCTGCCAGCCGTCATCGATCTGAATGAGATTGGACTCCCCCGCTCTCGTGTACGTTGCCTGTCCGTCAGCCGCACGGCGGATCTTCTCTTCATTTACATTCCCGTAGTAGCACGACCACGAGCACCAGCCGACCGGGAGCGGCTTATCCGGACGCGCCCCATTGCAGGCGGCAACCGCGTCACCGTATGCTTCCAGCAGGACATTCTCATTGTCCGTCCCCTCTGCGATCATGAACCGCTCCAGCAGGTATGCCTCCCCCGCGTGCAGTTCACGCTCCTCCAGATCAAAACGCAACGTTACAAGACCGTCATGCAGATTGAACATAGCCAGGAAGCGATGTGCGGTCAGAAGTCCGCACAGGAACACCTTACGCGTCCGGAGATTTTTGTATACAGCCAGGTTGTAAACGGTTCTGGTTTCGTTGCCCACATAAGGAACAACACTCGTAAAATCGTTGGTATGAGCAGAATCATCGTATATATACAGCTCCTCCGGCACATCCGTCAGGACGTGCGGGAGAGGAATATCATACTCAACAGCTGCCAATGCCAATCCCGCACGCCGCGGAGTCAGTGTCAGCGAATATACGTTGTCCTCGCACAAGGATTTCAGGGAAAAGTCATCGGTAGCGGAATCCGGCGTTACAGCGCGCCCGTCCGGATAAAGCAGGCGCAACGCCGCGCCGATCTGTTCTGTCATTTGTTTTTCCTTTCTTCGGGAACCGCCCTTTGAAGCGGCATTCCTTTGTTTCTGTTCGATCGTTCTCGTTCGGAATCACACCGTGTGTCCCGCGGCAAGGCGCAGAGATGGCAGATTCCAATCAGTTCATTGTACCTGCCCGCCGTAGAAATTGCAATAAGAGAACGGCATTGTTTTCAAAAAAGTCACATTTCGTGCGTAGAGGGCATATGCGCAGGGATTCGCGATAAATATCGCCGCACACAGCCCCACGGCTCTTCCACCTGCGTATGCACTACGCGCGGATCATTTGGGGACTCCTCACAAAAAGTCTCATGCCGATTTGTGAAACCTTACGAAAATGCTTTTCTTGCGAAAAACTATTTCATTTTTCAGGACAGTATGGTATAATAAGGTCAGTAGCGGTGCATTTGACCGGCGGAATTGTGAGCGGTCAGGTCAGAGACCGTATCAGGAGGAAAGAATATGGCAATCAAAATGAGAGTTCTGTACAACTCCGGCAAAAAGGGCATGGCTCAGTTTGCCAATGCTGTCAAGGAGAAGTATGACCTTCCCGTCAACGCTGTCAGCGGAAAATTTCCGCCGGAGTACCCTTGCGACAAGGAGCGTATTGTGATCCTTGCGATCTCTGCTAAATCCGAAATGCCGGATGACCTCCGTCGCTTCTGCGGCGGACTGAACAAAACGCAGGCGCAGAATGTCGCCCTGCTGGTGGACGGCAAGCAGGCTGATGCGGACAAGATTGCGGAGGCAATCCGCGCCGCCGGAACCAATCTGGTCGGCGTGAAGGTCATCACGCTGGGCGGTTTCCTGTTTATCGGCGGCACGCTGGACGACAGCCAGAAGGCAGAACTGTTGGGTTGGGTTGACGAAATGGTCGCCGCCTGCAAATAATTCTGCCCTGCCCCAAAAGAAATTGATAAATAAAGGACTGTGCTGAGGGTGCCCCTCGGTACAGTCCTTTTTGTCTACGTTAGCTTCTGTCGTCCGTCTATTTTCCAGCATGATGCACGGTACTGCTGTGTGCAACCGTTTTCGCCCGACTCCGGAAATTCAGCTGGGAAAGCACGATTGCCGCCAGAATGCAGGCACAGCCCACATACCCCAACGGCTGAATGTCTTGGCTGACGTGCAGGGATTCCGGCGTAAACCGGTTCCACAGCAACGCGCCGATGATGGAGAACACCGACTCGGAGGACAGGATGATGGCTGCAAAAGTTGGGTTGGATGCATGCTTTTGCCCCAGAATCTGGAACGTAAAGCCGACGCCGACCGACAGGATACCGCAGAACAGGATGGCACCGAACGCTCCCCGGAAGCCCTCTGCCGTGACTTCCCCGCGCTCTACGACCAGTCCCGCCGCAAGGTTCAGCACCCCGGTGACCAGGAACTGCCAGGAAGAGAATCGCAGGACGCTGACATCCCCCACCAATCGGTCTACGGCAAGAATGTGCGCTGCCCAAAACAGCACGCCTACCAGCAGGAATATCTCGCCCTCGCCAAACAGAGGACCGTCGCCGCCCTTGGCGCACAGAAGATACAGACCCAGAACGGCAAGACCTACGCCAACCCATGTATTCCACGAGGACTTGCGGTGAAATACAAGGAAGTAGAAAACCGGTGTCAGGACGGTATACAATCCCGTAATAAAGCCGGTCTTGCCGGGATCCCGGACGATACCCGCGCCGGTTTGCTGCAAGGCGGATGCGACAGCAAGCAGGCATCCGCCGACCAGCGCCGCGCGGGCAGTCTTGATATGGCGCGTCCGGCGCGCGGCTTTATCCAGGTCTTGCTCCCGCTCGGCAACGAGGTAGACGGGGATCAGACATACGGCGCCCAGCAGGAACCTGGTTCCGTTAAATGTCATGGCGGGCAGGTGATCCGCACCCAGTACCTGTGCTACAACGGAAAAGCCCCAGACCATGGCAGTCAGGAGCAACATGAGGGAGGCGGTAAGGTTTCGTTTCATTGGTTGCGTTTCTCTTTCTGTAAAGGAGGATATGCCAAAGGGGGGGAACCGGCGCCGCCGGGCAAAGGAACTCATTCCTTCACCCGATAGTCGGCGATGGCACGGAACATTTCGCGCGCAGCGGTATCGTCCTGGATTTTTCCGCTACGCACCGAGAGCACAGGCGTATGCAGGCACAGCACCGTGTCCGCAGGCAACACGCGCGCCGCAGGGTTATTGCGGTAGAAGTCCGTTTCGGACAGCCGGATGCCGTAGCCGTCTGCCGTAACGCCTTCCGGGAGCGGATCCTCCCCGTACACATCAGCAAGCGCCAGCAAATGCCCATTGTCCTTTTTGGTTTCAAACATATACGGGCTGAGAAGGAGCAGGGTGCTTTGCCCGTTCATCAAATACTGATCAAATGCGCGGATCTGACTCTGATTGTACACGCTGTTTATCTGAAACTGCTCACTACGCACTTCCCAGTACGCTTTCTCGGACTCATACTCACTATCCGAGTAGACCTGATACCCCTGCACGTAAACCAGCAAATCACCGTCGCCGTTGAAATCGCGGGGGCAGAATTTCTGTAAAAGCTCCGTGAATCTTCCGTTTTCTTCCGCATTCATCGTATACGGGACGGCGACCGTTACATACACGTCATACTCTACGCGGGAGAATATCTGTACAAGCCCGATGACCAGCACGACTAGGAAGAATGCGGCGATGATGACCTTCCACTTGTGATAGTACCAGAAATTGTCCAACCAGCGAATCTCGCGGCTGCTTTTCGTCAGTTCCCCGGGGGTCAGCTTGTCACTGCCGGAGCTGTCCGGCACATTGTTCCGATCATCTGCTGCGCGCATGGTTTTTCATACTCTCCCTCCGGCAAAACTCTACGCCCGGCTCACGCGGATGCTCCGGGCGTTTCCTGCTGTCTCCCTACCGGTCAGCTTTCCTGCGACTGGCGGGAAACGTTCAGCACTCTGAAGGTCATGGCACCGAAGGGAGCCTCGACCGTAACGGTGTCCCCCTCCTTCTTGCCCATGATGCCCAGTCCGATGGGGGACTGATCCGAGATCCGATGCTCCATAGCATCCACCTCGTTGGAACCTACGATGTAGTACGTGATTTCCTCGTTCTCATCCTCATCGTGCAGTACCACGATGGATCCGAGTCCGATGGTGCCGTCATCCAACGCATTTTCGTCAACAACGATAGCGTTCTCGATCAACGCCTCCAGCTCCAGGATGCGCGCCTCGTTTTCTGCCTGCGCTGTGCGTGCCGCGTCATACTCCGAGTTTTCGGACAGGTCACCGAAACTCTTGGCTACTGCGATATCCTCGCGGATCTTTTCGCGCTCCTCCTGCTGTCTCCGGCGTAACTCGTCGAGCAGCTCCTGATAGCCCTGCTTGGTATACTGTTTTCTGTTTTGATTCTGATCTGCCATGGTGGTTGCCTCCCTGATCATCTGTTTAACTGTAGAATTATTTTGGCGCTTTCCTTGATGGAAATCGTCCGCCACGCGTCAGCCGCGCAGTGCCTCGACCGCACGGCGAAGCTGATTGTCGTTCGCATCGGTCAACAGGTTAAAATTGATTTTCTGCGCTTCCTCGGACAGCGCGCACTCCACATCCGGTGCGATGCCGATGCCCTGGTAGTTCTCCCCCACGGGCGGATCATAGTACTGCGTGGTCAGCTTCAACGCGCCGTCGTAGCCGTAGCGCGAAAGCGGGTAGGTGGTCTGCATGATGCCCTTGCCAAAGGTGTTGGTGCCCACGATTGCCCCCAGTTTATGATCGCGGATATTGGCTGTAAACAACTCTGCCGCGCTGGCGGTATTGCCGTTAGTCAGCACTGTCAGCGGGTAAGCGGAATACCTGCCGATATCCTCCACAGACAATTTTCCGGATCCGCTCGTAACCTTACCGTCTTTGACAGTGACCGCGTAAGTGGTCTTCTCCTTCTTGTCCATCTGCGCGCGCGACCGTGTGTGCAGTATGACATCCCCCTCCTTGAGGAAGAAGGTTGCGATATCCTCCACTGACGTCAGCAATCCGCCCGGATTGTTGCGCACGTCCACAACAAACGACGTGCAACCGGCGGCGATCAGGGCATCCATCGCTTGCCTGAACTGCTCCGCTGTCGGATTTTCAAAGCCGGTGATACGCACAACACCCACAGTCGGGTCATCCGCATACACGTGCGACAGTACGAACTTTGTCTCAAGCATCCGGCGGACAGCGGTCAGAACGACCTCCTGTCCGGCACGCAAAACGGTGAAGGTCACCTGCGTGCCTTCCTCGCCCCGGAGCAGTCGGAGCGCTTTCTCATAACCGACCGTCCCGACCGACACGGCATCTGCACCGGTTCCGATGCGGATGATGCAGTCATTGATCTGCACGCCGGCTTCGGCGGCTGGCGAATCCTCGTAGACATTCACAATTTGGATGGTGTCGTATGCACTCTCGCCCTCGCCGATGGTCGACTGAATCACCGATATGCCGATCCCGCAGAGCGTCCCGTTCTGATCGCTGATCAGCTCCTCAAACTCGTCTTTGGTCAGATACTGCGCATACTTGTCGCCGGTTTGCTGGACATATGCCTTGAGTACAGCCGTCAGGAGTGCCTCATCGTCCAGGTTAGAGTACACGGTCAGCGAGCGGAACAGCCTGTCGATGGTGTCCAACTCGGCGGCAAAGGTCGTCTCGGTTTCCGCACCGGGCTTCGCTGCAATGACCGGCTCCTTGACATAATATTTAGCCGTCAGGGAGAACGTCAACAGAACGGCAAGCAGAACCGCCGTTACGGTCGTGCTGATTGCCGCCCCCAAACCGATGCGCCGTGTCGGCTTTGCTTTATTGCCCGCCGCATAGTGCTGCGGGACTCTTTCCGTCTTCTCTGTCCCGGGCAGTGCTTCCTGCTCCGTCACATCCAGCCCGTCGCGCGGAGTGGGATCTGTATTCTGATTCATTACGTTGTTTCCTACCTCAATTCAGGGTGCGGCCCGGTCAAACCGGGCAAGAATCCCGCCGGACACACCATGCGCATGCTCGGCAGAACTCGGTCGTAAGGGATAGCGCCGATAAAACGGTCCGGGAGCATCGCCGTTTTCCCGTCCGCACATCGGTCAGGCATCCGCTTCAGGATTACCGTACCTGTTCCATATCCTCCCCGCATTCCGCCCAAACTATTCTCATACCAGATTCAAAACCTCTGAAATGCAGAACATAAAAAAGGACTCTTGTCCATGAAAGAGCTGCGCTTAGCAGGGGGTATGGAATGCGAGCAGTCCGCGCGCAGAAACGCGGTTACGGCAGTCAGCTACCGACAGACATCGGGTATCCAAAACGGAATCCATACGGCTAAGATTATACCACGGGACGTGCTTTTTGTCAAGAGATTTGCTTCAAATATCAGGGCAACAGTGTAGTGTTACAATAATGCCCAAATATTCCCTTTCGTTCTCTTGACAACGGGTATGAGACTGCAAAAAAAGATTTGGCATTGCTTGAAAACGATAATAAACTCAAACGTGTTCACGGTGACGCAATATCATTACGTTGTAATAATGATTGGCGAACCTTTTCGTGTGATCGTATTGTGTGTTGCCACAAAGGTATATGCCCCCTTGCAAATAGGGACTTTTACAAAAAGAAACCGGACACCCGCTTGGATACGCATTGTATCAAAACTGGTGTCCAGTTATGGCGGAGGGAAAGGGATTCGAACCCTTGTGAGATTGCTCTCAAACGGTTTTCAAGGCACAATAACCATGCGGATTTTAAGGGATTTTAGAAGACGATACCGGATGATAAACGAAGCTGAAAGCCCAGTATTTACAAGGGTTTTCGGCTCTTTTTTGCTCGAACCTCAAAAAATCCTTACGCCATAAGGCATAGCGATTTCTAAAAATATTTCTGAAAAATTTTTAGAAATTCTTTTAGAAATGCATCCCCGTTTGTGTGGTTCCCGTTGCCGAGTTTGATGCGGTCATTCCCTGTCACAGCACTTCACGGTGCAAATATTTCACCGCTGTAATCAAAGAGTACCGCTCGCCAAAGCCGGATTGATAACTTGAATTTATTATAACACAAAGTAACAGAGATTGCAAGAGATAAGAACCAGCAAATTATTCCGCAAATTCAAAAATATTATTCCGAACCCTATTGAATTTATGCCGAAAATGTGGTATACTTATAATGGTAAATTATAAAAATTCGAAATCTCAACGTGACGAGGTATGAATCATGGCTATGACGACCAAGCAAGCCGCCGAGAAATGGGGCATCTCCGACAGACGCGTCCGTACGCTCTGCGTAAACGGACAGATTGACGGTGCATGGCGCGAGGGCAAACTCTGGTTTGTTCCCGATAACGCCCCAAAACCTGCCGACGGACGTATTCGCGGAAAGGAAACCCTTCTCGCCCAAATTGAAAGAAAGAAAAAAGAGCTCGACGGTCGCAGACCGCTTACCGAAGGTGAAGTGGCGCGTCTGAACGAGGACTTCATGATCGAATATACTTACAACTCCAACGCAATCGAGGGCAACACCTTAACTTTGCGTGAAACCGATATGGTTCTGAAGGGCTTGACCATCGATCAAAAACCGCTGAAGGACCACATGGAAGCGGTCGGTCATAAAGATGCGTTCTATTTCATCTGCGACCTTGTCAAGGATCACACTCCCCTTTCTGAATCGGTCATCAAGCAGATTCACTCCCTCGTCCTTGCGGATAAACCTCTTGATCGTGGCGTATACCGCAGAGTGCCTGTTCGCATCATGGGCGCAAAGCAGGAACCTGTCCAGCCCTATCTGATCGAGCCAAAAATGAATGACCTTATGCAGCAGTACGCAGCCGACGAGCGCAATATCGTGGAAAAACTCGCCGATCTGCATATCGCGTTTGAGACCATCCATCCCTTCATCGACGGCAATGGCAGAACAGGACGCCTCATCGTCAACCTTGAACTGATGAAGGCAGGATATCCCCCCATCGATATCAAGTTCACTGATAGAATGAGATATTACGATGCCTTCGACCACCGCTCCGAGATGGTGAAGCTCTTCGCGGAGTATCTTAATAAGCGATTAGATCAGTATTTAGAGGTACTGGAACATTAAGGAGAAATACATGGAAGCTATTATTGCAAGTGTTTTGGGTGGCTTGGTTGGCGGTCTTTTTACCTTCCTTGGTGTATGGATGACGATACATCACGAAAACAAAAAGACACGCCAAGAAGAACTCAAACGGCAGAAAGAAAAAGAAGAACAGTTATTTGAAAATCGACCCCGTCTTGAAATTATGGGGTATAAGAAACTCTCAAAATACTCGGCAGCTAAAAAGGCAGATATCAGCCTTCTTCTCTGCGGAATAAAAGATTATAAAAACGAAGGGCGCGCAATGTTTTATTACGATCCCGAAGTAATTGAATACGAGAATTGGGTTTCTGTAGAATATACATTAAAAAACATAGGCCACACGGAAATCAGCCACATATATTTCTCTACCAATCTTCCCAAAAACACATCTCTTTTTGGTGTTGAGACCAGAGAAAATGAAATGTGTTACGAGAATAATTTGTTGAACTATTCTGTAATCTTGGATAAATCCGTCAAACCTAAAGAATCTATTAAACTCAAGATTTGCTACATAGACGAAAAGATCATTCTTTCCGATATTGGTAGTGCAACCATAACCATATGGATGGTTGATGAAAAGAACAATTGGTGGTCACAGCCTTTGTTTGCCCCCGAAAACAAAATATACAACTCAAAAAGATCATCTCATAAAGAATGGAAAGATTATACCGACGAATCCAAAGCAATTGAGTGCTTTAAAAATACGATGCTTTGGTAAAATTTCGAATTAAAATTTGAGTCTATTCTATATCCTTGCCTCTGAAGTGACAATAGAGAATTTGGAGAAAATTTATAGGCAGAAAAACAGTTGAAAAATCAGTAGCATTTGAAAAGGAGCAAACGATGACCTTAATTACAGAAAATGCAAAAAATATCGCTAAAGAAAAGTTAGCTGAATTAATACAAAGATATAACGCCACTACTCGATTGGTTGATCATTCAAACGTAAGTGAAGAAACCATAAGGACATGGCTTTACCACACGAGTAAACCGTATTCCAAAGGTTATATGGCATTTGCAAAAACTATATCGTAAACTTTACGATACCAAGTTTAAGTGATGCTGAAAAGCAATATTTATTATCAAATCCCCCAAAACAACAGTTAAATAGCTGGATATGGAGAAAATATGGCATAGATAATCCGCCAGCCATCGAGAAAGCATGAGAGGATCATCTTATGAAAGAACAATCAGGTGTTATATATATTCTGACAAATCCGTCCTTTCCCGAATATGTGAAAATCGGGTATGCGGATGATGTGAATGCACGGCTGAAACAACTGAATAACAGCGAGTGTATTCCTTTTGCTTTTCGTATTTACGCAACATACGCGGTTGAGGAACGCCTGTCGGATTTGAAACTCCATACGTTAATTGATCAACTCAATCCTAACTTGCGCTCTATCGACGAGGTGGACGGCAAAAAGCGTGTCCGTGAATTTTATGCGATGTCTAAGGAACAGGCGTATTCTATCCTTGAAACGATTGCTATTCTCGGTGGTCGCAAGGACAGGCTTCATCTGTATGAGCCGACCACAGAGGAGAAAAAGAGCGAAAATTTGGCACAGGAGATCGAGGAAGAACACATCGAGCGGCTTTCTCCATTTGCCTTCTCCAAGTGTAAAATTCCCGTTGGCGCGACAATTACTTTTATTCATCAGGGCAACGCCAACTCCGGCGCACAATGCACCGTGGTGGACGATAAAACGGTTGAATATGAGGGACGGCGATTATCCCTCTCCGCCCTTGCAACCGAGCTTACAGGAAGCAAATGGGGCGTTGCCGGACCGCGCTATTTTAAGTATAACGGCGTGTGGCTGAATGAGCTCCGCGCAAAAGAAGAAGGCTGGAAGGTAACCTCTCGCCTTGATGACGTGTGGATCATTCCTTGCAACCCGAATTATTACGATATCGTCGCCGCGTTTGACAACCTCGATGTGATCGAATGGGCTCAATCTACCAACACGACCGTGGGCGATACGGTGTACATATACGTCGGTGAAAAATATAAGTCAATCATGTTCAAATGCGAGGTTATTGCTGCCGATCAATACGGTAACCGTTCTACCGATGACTATCCTTACTACAAAGATTTGGCGAAGGATCCCGATGTGCGATATATGAAGCTTAAATTGGTTGAGAAATATCCTGTCGGGCAGTATCCGCTTAAAGAGCTTAAAGAAAACGGCCTTACAAGCGTTCAGGGACGGAGCAAGGCGACTGTGCAGCTGATGAAGTATTTGGAGAAATAAGCGGTGAAGGAGAAATATGATGCAAACACTACAGATGGACGAGTTTCTGCGTTCTTTAAAACAAAATATTGATACGCCGCATGCTCTCCTTCTTGGAGCGGGCGCATCGGTTGAATCCGGTGTTCAATCAGCCGGAGATTGTATCTGGGAGTGGAAAAAAGAAATTTTTCTCTCCCAGAATCCCGGGATGATCGGCACATACGATAATGTGAAACAGGAAAACGTGCGTCGTGTAATACAGCGATGGATTGATACGCAGAATTCATATCCAACCGAGAACAGCCCAGAAGAATATTCTTTTTTCGCCGAAAAAGCATATCCCATCCCCGACGATCGCAGAAAGTATTTTCAAGGGTTGGTAACCGGTAGAGAGCCAAGTTTTGGATATCATTTGATTGCTATGCTTGCGCAGCGAAATATCGTTAAAAGCGTATGGACCACAAATTTCGATGGTCTTATGGTTAAATGCGCGCACCAATACACTCCTCTGATTCCGATAGAAATCACAGCACAAACCTCGGATAGAATATACCGAGGTGATATAGACGGTGAATTGCTGTGTGTTGATTTGCATGGTGACTATAAATATGGTGATTTGAAAAATACGGTTCAGGAGCTCGACACCCAAAATGGTGAACTGGTTAAAGCGCTCCGCCACGAATTAACCAACCGTGATCTGATTGTGTTTGGTTATAGTGGTAGAGATGCCTCTTTAATGCAGGCGTTAACACAGGTGTATAGTGATCGCGGCGCGGGCAAACTATTCTGGTGCGGCTATGGATCGGATGTGCCGGTGCCTGTAGTTAATCTTATTAAGCACGCGAATGAGTATGGGCGTAGTGCGTTTTATGTCCCTACAGCAGGCTTCGATAGTGCAATGTATTCTATTGCGCGCCATTGTATGAGCGGTGACAATGCCTTTATCTCCAAAGTGGATGAGCTAAAAAGAAATCTTGCCATTGCTGTAGAGCCGCAGAGTATTGGATTTATGCTACCCGCAGAACCCATAAACAAGGTTGCAAATACAAATGCCTATCCCATTGTATTTCCGTCTCAGTGTTATCAATTTGAAGTCTCCCGTGCTCCCGATGAAAAGCCTTGGGACTATTGCCGTGAATTGTACAAGAAGAACATAATGGCTGTACCATACAGAGGTATGATTTATGCGTGGGGAGCAAAGGAGACAATCGAAGATGTTTGCTCTCGGAGGATAAAAGGAATTGTTGAACTGTGTCCGTTGACTCGCGATTTTGTTGCCAAAAACGGAGCTATGCAGGAACTGTTATTAAAAACGATTACTCGAATCATGGCGGACACTCATAATTTGGGATGTTCAAAAGATAAAATTTGGGATACGAAAGATATCGTAAAGTATCAAATTGGCGATAGAACCCTAACTGCATTTAGTGGAGTCCGTCTCGCAATAGTCTTTGACAGTAAAAATACGTACTTAACGTTCGCCCCGAGTTATATGTATGCTGATAGCGATGAGTTTTCCAAACAGGAAAAGAAACAATTTGCAGACAAGTTTAGCGCGGCCGTCAACAACGGTCGCCCCAACCCTAATACAAGCACCTATATTACAAGATGGGTGCGAAGATTAATTGGCAACGATAAATTAGCTGCAAATTATCCTATGGAATCGCTTGCGCCGTTTAAATTTGTAATTGGTGCACGTAGTGCATTACTTGGCATTAATTATGGCTTTCCTTGGAATGCGACTCTTAAAACAGAACTCTCAAAAAGAATAATATTCCGTGGCAAAGAATATAGAGACCCTCAATTACGGTTTTACAGCCCTGCTTCGGGAAAGTATATGGATAATTTCCATCCTATGCTGGGATTAATAAAGAACGCACCGGTTGATTATCCTATGAATAGTGGTGTATTGCGCCACTCGATTGTCACGGGTGTTATCTGCCCCATAGGGTATGAAAATATATTTTTGGCTTTATATCCGGTATTAATCAACGGTCAGAGGCGAAGCACAATGCTGATTTTCTTGTATCATTTCCCGGATTTTTCGAAGCATTTAAAACTGGTCTCGATTTGCCGCAGTCAACTTCAAACAAGTGGAAAAGCGTTAATGCAATAAATACTTCGGTTGATTATGCAGCAGCCATGAAATTTGGAGAAGCTATTACGCGGAAAATCGATCAATTAAGTGCACAATCAGTAGATACCATTTTGATTTATATTCCAAAAGAATATGAATCTTTAACGGCATACGCTAACGAGTCTGAAAAATTCGATTTACACGATTATGTTAAAGCGTACGCAGCCCAAAGACAGGTAGCAACGCAGTTTGTTCGTCAAAAGACAATCGATAGCGAATTGCACTGTCAGATAATGTGGGCTTTGTCGCTTGCTCTGTATGTAAAATCGGGCAGGATTCCCTGGACGATTACCGGCACTCAACCCGATACGGCATTCGCTGGAATTGGGTATTGTGTAATGCGTGGAACAACTAAAAACAATGTCGTTGTTGGATGCAGCCATATTTATTCTTCTGACGGGCAAGGAATGAAATACCGTCTTTCTAAAATTCACGATGTTCAGTTTGATAGAAAGGACAACCCATATCTATCAGAAGACGAAGCATATCGGCTCGGATTAACAATTAAGGACTTGTTCCATAATTCATTTTCTGAAATACCTAAACGCGTTGTTATCCATAAACGCACTCCCTTTCGAAAAGAAGAAATCAAGGGCATGGTGGAAAGTCTTTCGAGCGCGGGTGTCAAAAGTATCGACTTGATTGAAATATCTTATGAAGATGATCTGAAGTGTTTTGCTCTTAATTCTGATCATAGCAATGTTGATGGTTATCCCGTTCGTCGCGGCATGTGCTTCCCGTTAACTGAGAATACTATGTATCTGTATACTCACGGTATTGCGCCATCTGTACGCAATCCCAATTTTAAATATTTCCAGGGTGGAAAAACAGTTCCGCTACCTTTGAAGGTTGTAAGGCATTACGGATCCAGCGATATGGCACAAATCGCAACCGAGATACTTGGCTTGTCAAAAATGAATTGGAACAGCTTTAATTTGTATTCGAAGCTTCCGTGTACGATAGAGTCGTCTAATGAAATAGCTCGCATCGGGTGGCTGTTATCGCATTGTGAAGGATCCCTTTACAACTATCGCTATTTCATGTGAAAGATGTCAGGAGGTATTCACTTGCTTAACATCAACAATCGCCCGTTGACAATAACAGATTTCCCAGAGTTCGCTAACGAAAACGAAGGAGTCCAGTATGAATTAACGCAGGTAGCTCGCTACAATAACGTCCATAAAGGAATTATAGATGCAGAATTTATTCAGTGGGCGTTGGATAATTCTATATCATACCGCGTTGTGCGTTGGTTTGTTGCTGATTTTTCTGGTGTTGATGACGAAAAAATCATATGCTTTTTGGATGGTGTTTTCAATCACTACACTATGTACTATGATGAAAGCAATAATTGCCTAAAATTCAAATTCAAAGACGAGAACGGCGATTTGAATGTGGATTACACCGAAGACTATGTTTTAGCCGGAGTCGCTTTTGAAGGAACAGAGCCACCTGTGGATATTGATGCTGTTTTTTCAAAGTTACAATTACAAAAATCCATTACCGATATTAAACTGAAGCATCTGATCGGAAAAGTTCCCGAAGGTACCCATAAATTTCTTCATACACTGAATTCAGCAAAGGTGGAGTCAATACTATCTGATTTACTGGCGGCAGACAATCTATTTATTCACTGGAGCGCAATCAACCTACTCTATTATGCGCTGGTAGACATAGTGGATTCCGTTCTATCCGTTATGATGTATCACAACGAAATCAAAAATGTGCTTTTTAAGTACGCGACACGTGATGAGGATTATATTCTCCCACTTTTAGCACAATACAAGTATCCTAATATTGATCCCAGCAAAATCAAGGATTATTGTTTTGCAATGGTAGAATGGATTGAAAGTATTGTGCCAGATGATGTTGAAGATGAGTTTTTACTGGAATTCTTGCGCCAAGAACTAAAAGTTTCTGGTAAAAAGGAAAATTTACCGTTTCTCATAGACAACGAAGATCACGTATTGATCGATGGGTTTGCGGCCGATTACATGTCAAGAATGGGAATATTTCAGGGCAGTATACATATTTTTGATGAAATCTCCGAAGTACAAGAAGTTTTAGATGAAACTCCGATAAGCGAACAGTATTTGTTTAATCGCGCGGTTTACCGCTTTGAAAAATCGCACGATTCAAAATGGTTACAGTTGTGTGATATTGTGGCAGGTATTATGGCATCATTTTTTACGTTTGCCAATCGTGTTACAGCTGAAGAATTCGTCCCGATAATAGGTATACTAAACGAGCAACAGAAACGGAATTTGGCATTGTTATATCGACTTATGAAAAAGAGCACTGACAAAAACATGTTCTTTGCTCAAAAGTCAAATGTATTTTCTCAAACAGAAGTATGTGTGCTAATAGAAAAAGTAGCAGAATATTTCTATAATCATAGTTAAAATAAGGTACGATATAAATTTTAGGGATGTCCAGCGATGACAAAACAACAATTCCTTGAATACTGCCTTAATACATACGGCACATCGCCGGACTATCCGTTTGATGAGGATTTTGAAACGGCGGTGCTCCGGCACGGTGAGAATCGCAAGTGGTATGCGCTCGTGTGCGGGTATCACGACGCAAGTTCGGTTTTGACAGCAACGAGGTCATCGACGTTGTCAATTTGAAGCTGCCGAGCGAGATGTTCGGCTCCTTTGGAACGGCAGACGGTGTTTATCCCGCCTATCGTATGAACAAGCTCCATTGGATCTCGGTGCTTCTGCCCGACGCGCCCGAGGATGTGGTGCGGTTCCTTGTGAATGTGAGCTTTGAGGTAACAAAGGACAAGCGAAAACACAGAAAAGCATAATAACAACTTAAACTGACAGAAAGGAGCGTGAACTATGTCCTCATACAGTGAGCTTATCAAAAACTTTGAAAAAATCAGAGCATATATGCGTGATTTCTACGTTTACGGTTTCAAGAGTCGTGATGACTATCAGAGCAAGAGTGCGCGTTCCTATGATGACGAGCGCCGCCGTCTTGAAAGCTGGCTTGGCGATCATATGAGCTTTGTTCGCACTCCTGAAGGTAAAAATGTTTTTATCTCCATCGATAGCCGAACGATCAGGCACAATCCGCTTTACAATGCTTGGAAGGCAAAGAGCTTTACCGATGGCGACATCACGTTGCATTTCATCATTTTTGACATTTTACACGATCCGTCTGTCAAGCGTACTATTTCAGAGCTTGTCGCGGAGATCGATGAGAAATATCTGTCTGGCTTTCAAAGCCCTATGATGTTTGACGAATCCACTGTTCGCAAAAAACTCAAGGAATATTGCGAGGCAGGTATCATCGTGGCAGAAAAAGAAGGACGGAAGATGTATTACTGTCGAACCGAGAGCACCGACATTTCCGATCTTAACGACGTTTTGCATTACTTCTCGGAGGTTGCTCCCTGCGGAGTGATCGGATCGTTTATCCTCGACAAAGAGGAATCCGACACCGATGCTTTTACCTTCAAGCATCACTACATAACCGGTGCCATCGACAGCGGTGTTCTTGCCTCCCTTTTCACGGCAATGAGAGAGAAAAGAGCTGTGACGATATCGAATATGAGCCGCCGCAGAGATATGCCGAGGCGCAATCGCATCGTTCCGCTTCGTGTGTTCATCAGCGTGCAAAGCGGCAGACAGCATCTACTCGCATATCTGCCCGAATACAATTCGTTCCATTCCTACCGTGTGGACTATTTATCAAACGTAAAGCTTGAAGATCCTACGCCTCGCTTCGATGAGCTTCGCACGGAGCTTGACAGAATGCAAAGCAAAATGTGGGGTGTCAGCGTAAAACGCAACAAATGGGGTGTTGAACACCTTGAACACGTGGAGTTTACGGTTAAAGTGGAAGATAATGAAGACTATATCGTCAAGCGTCTATACCGCGAAAAGCGGATCGGAACAGTCGAAAAGCTCGATGAAAATACTTATCGCTTTTCTGCGGGCGTATATGATTCGAGCGAAATGATTCCATGGATCAGAACCTTTATCTGCCGCATCGTAAAAATGAACTTCTCCAATCGCAGCATTGAAAATCAATTTAAGAAGGATTTGGAAGCTATGTATTGGATGTATGATGTCAAAGAGGAGGTGAGCGAATGATATTCAGCGAGCTTTACTCTGCATATTACAATACGGTTGCCGCTATCATATCGGGTATCCTTGACGGTGAGCACTCCGAAAAGGAATTACAAAAGATCGTTGCCGATCGCGCGTTCGGCGAGAGTATGCTGACGATTATGCCCTCACTCAAAAATGAAAAGTGGCAGCTGGTACATTCCGATATGACCACCTCACTTGAACACAAGCCAACAATGCCGCTGACCACGCTTCAAAAGCAATGGTTGAAGGCGATTTCCCTTGACCCGCGCATCAAGTTGTTCGGCGTGGAATTTCCCGATCTTGAGGATATAGAACCTCTTTTCACCTCTGCGGATTATCACGTCTACGATAAGTACGGTGACGGTGACCCCTTTAAGGATGAAGAATACATAAGGCAATTCCGAATCATTTTAGAGGCAATACGAAAAGATTCTCAAATCAAGTTTGAAATGGTTAACCGCAAGGGCAACACCATGTTTGTCAGATGCCGCCCTGTAAGACTCGAATATTCCGAAAAGGATGACAAGTTCAGATTGATCACTGCGGGATGGCGCGCCGTTTCAACGGTCAACCTTGCCAAGATAAGAGCCTGCGCGCATTACACAGGAGAAAGACAGTCCGTTGGCGAGGAGAAAGCGGTCATATACGATACGATCACCGTGAAGATTCGTGACGAGCGAAATGCGATGGAACGATTTATGCTCCATTTTGCCCACTTTGAAAAGCAAGCCGAAAAGCTTGAGAAAAACACATATCTTGTAAAAATTAAATATGCTCACGATGACGAACCTGAAATGGTAATCAGAATCCTATCCTTCGGACCGATGGTTGAGGTTCTCGGCTCGGAATCTTTTAGAAAATTGATCATCGAAAAGCTGAAAAAACAGTTAAACTGTGGATTAAAATAGCAAAAAAGCTCTCTTACGAGGGCTTTTTTGTTATTTTCGCAGCTTTTTTTCCGTGAAAAACGGCGACGGGAATGGTAAAATATGCTTGCAAGGTTATTTCAAGCCGGTGTTTGAGTCAATCCTTCACAGCGGTGTACGAGGATATTCCAAAGTGCATGCCGGAAGAACGCTTGCGTCATGAGCCTGTCAAGCTCTCTATTCGCGGGTTCGAATCCCGCCGTGCGTTGCAAAACGTATCGCCAGTGGATTGGTTTTGTCCTTCGGGACGCAAAAGAACGGTACACGAAATCGTGTGCGAGAACGTTTTTATTCTGACATTCGTTATCATTCGGCAAAGCGAGAAGTGCTTCGGTACATCTCGCAGAGCAATGCAAAAGCAAGCCTTGCCTGAGAATGGATACCGTGTTATCCCAAACAGTGCCAAAAGATTTCTTTCCGCACTGTGCAGGAGGCACTCAAGTTTTCAACCGCTGCTTTTGCATGAATGATAACGGGATCAAACTAATTATGATTGGAGTGATAATAATGCTTTTCTTCTTCAGATCAAAAAGAAATCAACTGTTATCAAAGCTTATAAAAGCATTTCCAAAAGAATATAGATCAGATGTTGAAGCAGTTTGCAATGGCTTGACACTAAAAAGCAAGGCATACAGTGGCGCATTGTATAGTGATGAAACAACCGAATGGAGCTTACTCTCAGGTGAGAAAATAGAGATCCCATATCGTGTTTATTTGAGTGACAAATTGGTTTTTCAAAACAAACTTACGGCGCAGCAACAAGTGATCTATCATTGCATTTTTTCAAGAAGCTATGATGGATACGTTCGCCAAAAGCACATAAAAGCTCTGCTTGATTCCGATATGCTGGAATGGACAATGCCGTATATCATAAAGATTTGCGACGAATATGTAAAAGAAATTTTGGATATTGTTTATCAAAAATTGCAAGGAAGAAATTGTGAAACGTATAAAGCACTTTGCCAGCGCAATTTTGATTATTTCAAATTAGGACATTGCCGTATGATCAGCTATTGGAATGAATATTACCGATACGATTATTACAGATATAAAGAGTACATCGGCAAAAAACTATATGGTGAGTGCTTTGGTTATAATAAGACCGGACAAAAATCTATTCAATTCTGAAGAAAGGGTTACATACTATGAAAAAGATGATTATCAATGAAAATCAGAAGGGTTTTCTCTTCAAAAACGGAAAGTATATCAAATTACTCGATGCGGGCAAATATCACCTGTTTGGCGGCAAGGAGATCGAGATTTCGGGTTTGGAACAGCCTATCGTGTGCAGCAAGTGTGCTCTTGAGACCTTGCTTGCTGATAAAGCTATTGCCAATCAAGTGGCGGTTGTAGAGGTAGGAGATGAGGAGCTTGCACTCCACTATGTGAACGGTAAGTTTTCTTCTGTTCTTCGCCATGGCAAATACGCATTTTGGTCTGTCGTAGATCAGCACGAATTTAAGATCGTGGACATTTCAACTCCCACAGTTGACGAATCCATTCCCGAGTATATCTTCTCAAAGATTCCTCAGATCTATTACACCAAGATTGAGGTTGCAGAATATCAGAAGGCAAGACTCTACTTTAATCAAAAGCTTGAGCGCATTCTGGATGCAGGCACCTACTACTTCTGGAAAACGCCCATCAAGGTTGACGTAGGCTTTGTGGATACCCGTTTGACACAAATGGATATCACAGGTCAGGAGATCCTTACTGCAGATAAGGTTTCTCTTCGTATCAACTTCGTCTGCAACTATCGCGTGACCGACTACGTCAAGATCCTGACCGAGATCGATGATTTCGCAGAACAAATGCACGTGGCAGCACAGCTCGCTCTGCGAGAATACGTTGGCAAATACAAGTTGGATGAGATCCTTGAAAACAAGGCACAGATGTCCGAGTTTGTGTTTGCTAAACTGAAAGCAAAGGAAAAGGAGCTGTTCGTAGAAATTACGTATGCCGGTGTCAAGGATATCATCCTTCCCGGTGAAATTCGTGAGATCATGAACACCGTTCTTGTGGCTGAAAAGCGCGCACAAGCAAACGTTATCACCCGCCGTGAAGAGGTTGCATCCACTCGTTCTCTCTTGAACACGGCAAAGCTGATGGATGAAAACCAGACCCTTTACAAGCTCAAGGAGCTGGAGTATGTTGAGCGCATTTGCGAGAACGTAGGCAACATTTCTTTGAACGGCAATGGCAATATTCTTTCTCAGCTTACTTCCATTCTGAACGGAAACAACGTCTGAATCCGATGACGGTCGGGCGCGTTGTAACCTTTTAACTACAAAACGCCCGACCGTACAATATGAAAGGAGAAAGACATGATAGAGATTATAGGAACTTTTAACACCGCAAAGTGCTTCGCCTCCACCCTTGAAGATGGTGCGCGTGAGCAGATCAAGGCGGTATGTGATACCGAGGCGTTTGCATCCTCGAAGATCAGAATTATGCCCGACGTTCACGCGGGCAAGGGCTGTACCATCGGTACAACTATGACCATCACCGATAAGATCGTTCCCTCGATGGTCGGTGTGGATATCGGTTGCGGAATGTACACTGTGTATCTCGGCAACATTGATATTGATTTTGAGAAGGTGGATGAGGCTGCGCACTTCATCCCCTGTGGCAGAAACGTTTGGGAGGGCAGACAGGAGAGATTTGATCTCACACAGCTCCGCTCTTACAGATACCTCAAGGATTCCAAGAGACTTGAGCGTTCCCTCGGAACACTTGGAGGCGGCAACCACTTTATAGAGGTTGACGTGGATGAGAATGACGGTAAGTATCTTGTTATCCACTCAGGCTCTCGTAATCTTGGAACGCAGGTAGCCGAGTTTTATCAGCAGATCGCCGTTGACCTCAATGTGGGCAAGGAGGAGTATTTCAGACAGCGTGAGGAGATCATCCGCACCTACAAGGAGCAAGGCAGACGCACCGAGATTCAGGCGACGATTAAGGCGCTTGAGAAGGAGTTCAAGGCGAAAGAGCCTACGCTCCCCCGTGACCTTTGCTTCCTTTACGGCTCATTCATGGAGGACTATCTCCACGACGTGGATATCTGTCAGAAGTTTGCCGAGAGAAACCGCACAAAGATGGCAGAGATCATTCTTGAGCGTCTCGGCTGGACTGCTGTCGAGACTTTTCAGACCATTCACAACTACATAGACGTGAATGAGATGATCCTCCGCAAGGGCGCAGTCTCTGCAAAGGCGGGCGAGAAGCTTCTCATTCCCATCAATATGCGTGACGGCTCACTCATCTGTATTGGCAAGGGCAACGAGGATTGGAACTGTTCCGCACCTCACGGTGCAGGTCGTCTGATGTCACGTTCCGCCGCATTTGAGAGACTCACCATGGCAGAGTACGAGGCAGAGATGGCGGGGATCTACTCCACCTGCGTCGTTCCCGATACCCTTGACGAGTCGCCTATGGCTTATAAAAGCATGGACGAGATCGTCAAGAACATCGAGCCTACCGCAGAGATCATTTGCAGAATCAAGCCCATCTACAACTTTAAGGCGGCAGAGTAACAATTATAAAAAACAAAGGATGGTTCTCGCAAGCCATCCTTTTCTTCTGCCATTGATATGTTACTTAATTGATAACTTTTCAGCTTTTCGCTGGACTTTAGCGTTCTTCCATGGTATTTTGAGTGTTACCAAAAAGAAAGAAGAATTCAAAATGAAATGGAATGTATTTTTACAAGACTCTCAAACAGGAAAATTTAAGCCGTACAACATTTTTGAACATCTGGAATTCCGATTGTCTATGGAAAACCTCTTTAAAAAGCAATATCCTAAAGAGCGCTTTTTGAATGAACTTGATCAAGAGATTCATTACTTTTTCTGTGCAAAGATTGAATGGGAGGTTTTTATTACTACATGGCCTCCATATATCGATGCCAAAGAAATCAGTAGAATCATTTCCGAATACCATATCAACCGTACTCCGGAGCAGCGCCTTCCAGAGCGCATTGATGTTAACGTCACTAAATGGTATAAAATAGATGTATACAATCAACTTCAAGCAAACTGGGAACGTTTTGCTGATTATATGTGGACGGAGAGTCAGAAATGAAAAATGCTCAAATACTTACTTGGAACGTATATGAATTTAACTACTCTACGCGGGAATTGAAAGTATTCAACGTTTTCGAACACAACTCCTTCTATTGTAATATCAGAAAATTACTTAAAAAAGACATAACGAAAGACGCTTTTGCTGAGCAGCTTCGGCGTGAGGCACAATATTATTATTGGTCAAAAACTGAATGGGAGAGTGTTATAACCGACAGTCAACCGTGTATTGATAAAAGAGAATTGCAGCGCATTATTTCCGAATGTTACTTGCAACGCAGTAAGGACGATCCTCCGCTCAGATGCTCTAATGTAAATTTATCACATTCGGATAAAATCGATGTTTACGATCAGCTATGCTTAAATTGGGATGAGTTTGTCGATTACGTATGGAGTTACTCAAAAGCGAGGAAGCCTCTGAAATAATGATTGCCGACAATATGTGACTTCTTTGATAACAAATTCATATTCGCTGGACTTCCACACTCATCTGTGATATATTGTGTGTTACCAAAAAACAAGGAGGTAACATACATGGCAAAGATTACGATTGAAGAATTGTACCGCAGAGAGAAATATGATATTATGGGCGCGGTTACGGCAAAGGCGCTGGCGCTCGGCATTAACGAGCGGACCGATGACGGCAGAACGTGGATAGAGATGGAACTCGTCCGCCAGACCATTATAGCAATGCTAAAACTGAATAAAAACGGTGACTGTATATCCGACAATGAACTCGGTGACGCGGTCGCCGTTTTTGATGCGTACAAGATCATCGAAAAAACGTATTATGCTGACCGCAATCTTGGTGTCATGGCGCTGACGGTAGTCAAGTACGCAATGAGAAGCGACGAGAGTAAAGCCGCCATCCTGATAGACAGCGTCAGACCGTTCGTCCCTCAAATAGATACCGTCAGTTTGGAATTGATACGTGAAGTTATATCCAAACTTTCACTCACCGTAGGCAAACGTGAAAAATGGATCTATAAAAATTGGAACGAGTTACTGAAAGTCATCGATTCCACGCTCGCGGGGAGGTGATATGAGAATCACAGATAAACTCCGGTACGGCAGCGCCTTGCCATTGAGCAATGCACACGTAGTGACAAACGGATCAAGGCTATGCTTCCGCTTGGGAATGCGATTGATTTCTCAAAAGGGTTCCTTCAACCGATCGGCGGGGACGAACAAAATCAACGGCAGGGGCTAAAAGACGTTGGCTCCTGCCGTTATTTTCGAAGTGCAATTTTTATACCGCTATAACCAAAGAAAGAGAAATCAAAAATAGTAAAATTATGAAACATTTTGTTTCAAACCTATTGACAAGAGGAAAATCCTGTTTTATAATGTCGAATGGAACAATTTGTTCCAAGGAGAAGCGATGAGTAGAACTACCGATTCGAAAAAGCAGATCATCCTTAATTTTATCAACGAACACTACGGAAGCTACGGTGAAACACCCACGGTGCGTGACATCGCAGCCGGAACAGGAATTGCCGTTACGAGCGTTCACCGTTACCTTTCTGCCATGAAAGAGGACGGCGAGCTGGAATACAACGGTCGCCGTTCCGTCAACACACGCCGCATGGAGATGGAGCAGGTCGCTCACGCCATGCCCGTGCTTGGCTGCCATCAAAGAATCATTAGTTGTTGACTCGACCTGTATCTCAATGGAGTTGAACAGATATCTGTGCTTATCAATAGTTCTTGCAGCAATGTTTCCGATGTAATAATCCTCGGAGCGATAATTCTTCTCTTGGCGAGTCATGGGAACATCTCGATCCTGTCGCTCGGCAACAAAGCCGGAGCGCGGCTCGATGCTCTCGTAGAAGTCCATCTTGAATAGCTTTCTACCGCAGGCCGAGCAAGGTATACCTTCGCTTGTTATGGGTGTAATGCTATAATTAACAGTATTGCAATCCTTGTTGCGACAAGTTTCTATATAGCCTGTATACCAATCTTGCTTATCCTTGCCGGTTGCAGACTTTTTAATATAACGGCTTGTATAAAGTCTACCATCTGCGACAACCTCAGAAGAAGGCGCATATTCAGCTATTGCAATTTGCAAATCTCTGCTCAATCTTAACTTAGAAACATTATTTGCGGTTGTATTTTGCTGCAGTTCTACCGTATTAACCGGGAAACCGTATCTCGGCAGTATATTGCCGCGCGCCAAGAAGTCAATCAACTTGTTTTTCTTGTAGTGCTGAAGCTTTCTCTCACACATAGCCGCTTTTGTTAAATCGTTTTCTCTCTTGAATTGTTTGATCAGCTTTTCGAAGTTTTGAATGTTGTTTTCATACTCCTGAATCAACTGTGTAAAAACACCTTCGGCGCCGCTAAATTCTTCAATCCAAGAAAAATCGTCAATTCCAAGGCGCTTATGCAAATTATCGAGATCGGGGATGGATACCTTCAGCATATGGGTTTACAATACGCATGAAGCCATTGTGACACAGGAGCTATGGGACAAATGCCGTGAGATGGAAGCGTCGGTCAGCCAGGGAAAGAAGAACAAAACGGGATATGTCAACCCGCTGTCCGGACTCGTCTTCTGCGCCGATTGCGGGAACAAGATGTATATCAAATGGAATAACACCCGACATAAGAGAACAGACCCTCGTACCTATCACCGTGAGAACTTCACCTGCGGTGCGTATTCCAAATTCGGGGAGAGAGCTTGTACAAGCCACTATATTCAGATCAAGATTTTGAACCAACTTGTTCTTGCGGACGTTCGCTCCAAGATGAGCCTTGTACTTGCCGATGAAAAGCGTGCGAGAGAGGAATTCCTCAGCCGTAACGAAAAGCAGAACGCCGCCGAATCCAATGCCGACAAAAGAAAGCTGGCGCAATCCACGCGCAGGCTTGCCGAGCTGGACAAGCTGATCGGCTCGGTTTACGAGGACAAGGTGCTGGGCAAGATTCCCGAAGAAGTCTGTATCAACCTGCTGGAAAAATACCAAGCTGAAAAGAAATCTCTCGCTGAAACAGTCACCGCGCTGGAGCAGAAGGCGCAGACCGTCCGTGATGATGCGGCAAACGCCGATGAATTCATCCGCCGTCTGAAAGCCTACCTGGAGGTTCCGGAGCTGACCCGCGAGATGTGCCTGGAGCTGATTGAATTCATCACCGTCGACGAATGCCCCGGTAAGTACAGCAAGGCACCGAGGGAAATACACATTTACTACAAGCTGATCGATAAGAGATCCTCCGCAGAGCAAATCGCCGCGTGGGGAGCAAATGGAAATGAAAAAGTGTGACGATATTTGATGTTCACTACTGCAGATATTTATTCTCACCTTGATGTCAACGCCACGGGCGAGGCGGGGATGAAGCTCGGCAAGCTCCTTGCCGATGATGACGAGGAGGTGAGCTGATATGCCGGGGGAGGGCGAAATATCCTTGGAGCAGCTCTATAAAATGCTCCATGTCAGTAAGAGGAAAGCGGCGTGGATGCTGAACAATGGTATCATCCCGTGTCGCATTCGTCTGACCGCAACCCACAGATATATCATTCGCCTGGAGGACGTAGAAATTTACCTGCAGAAGCAAAGAAAGGCAAGGCGAGAGGAGATCCCCGTGGGGATCTTCAATGCCAAGCCCCGGAAGCGGGAGGTGTTGCTGAACCGTCGTCCCGTGGACACCGTCACCATCGCTGAGTGCTATATCACCCTTGCGGATGAATGCAAGGAGGCGTTCCGAGCGCACGTATGGTGCTGTCCCACATTCAGCAAAAGCACATCGATGCCGTCCGCATCAGCGGCAAGTATATCATCTCCAAAGCCGCCATCGTTGACTTTCTCGTCAGCGATATTGCCTTCGGGATCGTCAACAAATCCGCTTGGCATATGAATACGATCCTGATGTTCTCAAATAAGGAATAAGAAAAGGCACAGCCCTGCCATGAAGGTGGGGCTGTACTTTCGGTGTTTATGAAAAGAACTTTTTGATATCCGCAATCAGCCTGTCCCAAAGGGACGGTTTGGGTAGCGGTGGTTTTGGGTGATCGGCGACGGTTGCCTTTCTTGCCTGTGCTTGTTGCTTTGCTCGAAGTGCTTCTTTCGCCTTTGCTTCTCGTATTATGGTGAACGGATCGCTACCATTTAAAATCCTATTGTAAAAACTTTGAACCCAATCCAGATCATCCTCTGTGCAAATGTCGGAGTTCAATGATCCGACTTCGTGTGCAAGCTGATTGCGAACCCATCGAACATGTTTCAACTGTTTGTAGTCGTCTTCCCAAGTAAATACATATAGACGATTGCTCCAAGGCGTTGCCTCCATTTGCCGTATGTATTCGGAAACACCTTCCGCACTTGATAGATAATCCTTACATAAGCGATCAAGGCGTTTATATTCTTCTTGAAATTCCAAGTTCAAAGTAAGCATAGAGCATCCCCCCCCCATATAAGAAAAGCCGCAAGGAAACTCCTTGCGGCTAATTATGCGGTTATTAGCCGCTAAATGGCGGAGAGGAAGGGATTCGAACCCTTGTGGGGTTGCCCCCAAACGGTTTTCAAGACCGCCTCGTTATGACCGCTTCGATACCTCTCCGTATATGAAACTGTCTTTCGACAGAAATCATCAGATATTCAATTGTTTTAGAAATTCTTTTAGAAATGCGCTTTTGTGCTGTTTTCGGAGTGCTGAAAAAGTCAGGTGTTGCAAGCCTTTTCCAGATTTTTGCGACTGCTATGCTCGCAAATTTTCAAGACCGCCTCGTTATGACCACTTCGATATCCCTCCGTGTACCAAGCCAACCGAAAGGTCAGCTTGAACCATAGTATGAAATCAAGGGAACAGCGAGAACCTCGTCCTGCCGCACGCCGGTACTGCTCTTAAGAGTGGTACCGGCGTGCGGCAAACACTGCGCGAACCGCCGCTTCAGGGATTAAACCGCGCGTATTTTTTGCTGACTTCGTTCAGCTTCCGCTCGATGACCGACTTTCGCTTCTGGTATGCGGATGCCAGACCGCTTCCCTGCCCCGTCCCAGCTACGATTGACGTGATGCCCATATCCCCAACAGTGGATATTTCGTATCGCATGGAGTCTCGGATCAGATCCAACATATCCGAATCCTCCGGAGCATTCAGCCGTTTATATTTCAACGTGATCTCGTAGAAAGCATCTACCACCGTATCATGTGAGAGATAGCTCCAGTAGGACATAATAGCTGCTGCTCTGTCCGGATCCTTGACGGATGACGGCATCGCCCACGCGCAGGCAAACGGATCTACCAGATGCCAGTAACGCTTCTGATACGTATCATACTTGGGATTCGGCAGGATGCCGTATTCGGATCGCATATCCACAAAGCAATTGGCATCCCCTGCGCCGTTCTGCACGAAAAGAAAGTGATCTTCCGCGAAGAGCGCGCGACCGTAGTCAAAGATATGCCTGTACCCCGACGTATCCTGCCCTTTGGCAGCCGCCTCGAAGGAC
>ENA-ORPH01001143-ORPH01001143.1-human-gut-metagenome-genome-assembly--contig:-NODE-1143-length-26807-cov-6.825284_pt1 | contig 26807 bp, 17 predicted proteins | sample MGYA00242142_ERZ509074 | MGnify/ENA primary metagenome ERZ509074 (study PRJEB26280, sample SAMEA2338724) | human gut metagenome | biome: human gut; feature: human-associated habitat; material: faeces...
CGTAGAAGGACAGGGAATAGGCTTTTGGACACGGGTTCGACTCCCGTCTACTCCATAGAAAAAGTGCCGTTTTTGGGGCACTTTTTCTTTTTCGTGTAGCCTCAACCAAACGTCCGGAATGATCTTCAGGGAAGGCTATCTCTTCTGACTGTAATAACCCTAAATCTGCTGAAAATGCCAACAAAACTCAGTATAAATGGTATAATTTCCTAAGAGTTTTACAAGGGAGTAATTGACAAGCTATGAAAATGAAACACAACAGACCTCAGAAACGTTTGATAATACAATTGTCATTATGGCTGGCACTGCTATTGACATTTACCGGCTGTGCGGAAAGCACCGTCACGCCGCAGGATAATACCTATGCGATAGAGCAGCCGGTGACGATCCCTTCCGAATTGCTGGAGGCATCGGAGACCGCAGTATCGGAACCCGAATCCGGACAGCCGCAGGAATACTCTTCGGATACACAAGAATCGCAGCAAGTCACATCTGCAACAGATACTCCGACAGGAGAGGGCACGTCAACATTTTCCCTCCGGGAGATTCCGGCATACTCCGGCACGCCTTATACAGAAGTCAATGACAACAAACCTTATTTCACAGAAGCGGATCTGACCACACAGTCCTTCGAGACCTACAGCGAGCTGGACAGCCTGGGGCGCTGTGGCGTGGCATATGCCAACGTGGGACAGGATCTGATGCCGACAGAACCGAGAGGGGAGATCGGAGCTGTGAAGCCTACCGGCTGGCATCTGGTGAAATACGATAACGTGGACGGAAAATACCTATACAATCGTTGCCACCTGATCGCCTACATGCTGGCGGCGGAAAACGCCAACCCGCAGAACCTGATCACAGGAACCAGATATCTCAACGTGCAGGGAATGCTCCCTTTTGAGACGAAAGTCTGCGATTATGTCAAAAATACAGGGAACCATGTTCTGTACCGCGTCACTCCCATATTTGACGGGGATAACCTGTTGGCAGACGGCGTCCTCATGGAAGCCTATTCCGTGGAAGATGCCGGAGAGGGAATTAGCTTCTGTGTATTTGCCTACAATGTGCAGCCGGGGATCGGTATTGACTATTCCACCGGTGATAACTGGGCGGAGGGCAGCGGAACATACCAAAGCACAGCAGCGTCTGTCACGGTAGAGAAACCGGCACCACAGCCTGAGACCGATACCACGGTGCAGACCTCACCGGAATCGTCGGCACCGCAGGAATCCCGGCAAACCACCTATGTGCTGAATACCAACACCATGAAATTCCACTATCCCACATGCTCCAGTGTGGATGATATGAAAGAGAAAAACAAACAGATCTACACCGGCAGCAGAGAAGAGATCATCAATATGGGATATGTTCCCTGCAAACGGTGCAATCCCTAAATCGAAAGCACACAAAAAGAGATACGCGCAACAAATTGCGCGCATCTCTTTTTACGTTAGAAAACTGCACAGAAGATAAAAACAAGGGAAAATTGAGATTTAGTTGGATGAAATGCACAAAAACAGTTCATGAATATTAGAATTATTGTCAATTTAAAATACAAAATGCACATGGTATAATCCAAACATAGCTGAGCAAACGGTTGCGCAAACGAGTTGCGCACCACAGGGAGGATGCTGAGTGGGATATAGCAGTCTGGCCAGTGCGGGGCACCGGTCGGAAAGAAGAAAGGGAAGGTGCATTATGAAGAAAAGAGACTGGAAGAGAAGTCTGGCATTTTTATGTGCAACGGCTTTGATAGCAGGAAGCTTAAGTGAATTCGGACCGTTGACCCGGGTAAAGGCAGAGGAGACGAATCTGTTTATGGACGGTGATATGGGCGATGATGAAATGGGAGACAGCACGGATGCTGCAAATTTTTGGGCGAATCAAAAATGGTATTTTGAAGGAAATACCTGGGATTGCACAAGTCAGGTAAAATATTCTATTTGGGCCAAGCAGGCAGGCAGCTGTGGACTGGAGATTGATTTTGATAAAGCAGATGGAACTGTCTGCATGTATCAGGAAATCGGTTCGCTGGAAGCCGGAAGCTATACTGTAACGGGATACATTAAAGATGGCAGTGGAAGTGACGGCACGATTGCTCTGTACCATGCAACAAAAGACGGCAGTTGGAATGTGTCGGAGAAATCGACACAACTGACGAAAGAATACGCGATGTTCACAGATGAATTTACGGTGGCAGAAGCTGTCAGCAACTATAAGGTCGGATTCCAGATTACAAGTAAAAAAGATGCATGGATTTACATAGATACACTGACACTGACGAAGAATGCTTCGGATTCAGCAGAAGAGACTCCGGCACCGGAAGTGACAGAATCCCCGGAGCCAACAGCTACGCCGGAAGTTCCAAATACTCCGGCACCGGAGAGCAATATTCTGTATTCCAAGACTTTTGAGGAAGGAACCAATCCGGCAGATATGTCTGACTGGTCACAGACCTGGAGTGTAGACAGCAGTGCTACCTCCAAGGCAGATACCGGAGCCGGTAATAATACTACAACTGTCTGGAACTACTACTCGCTAACAGCGCAGAATATGACAGCCACCACCACGGTGACAGCATCAGAAGCAGGAAATTATAAAGCATCTTTCCTGACAGCCGGAGAGAACGTGACCGGAACCATCAGCCTCACAGCCGGAGATAGAAAAGTATCGGCGGATCTGACTGCAGGAGGCTGGAATGTGTATACTCCTGCAGAGACCGATGCATTAACCGTGGAGGCAGGTACGAAGCTTACCATTACTATTCTTCTGGATATTGCAGCAGGCGGTTATCTGAAGATAGATGACATCCTGGTGACGAAAGTAAGTGATGATGAAATTCAGGCTGCAAAGAAAGCAAAAGCAGAAGAATTACAGAGTCTGATCACGGAATATAAAGCATTAAAAGAGACAGATTATACTGCTGACAGTTGGAAAACTCTGCAGGAAACACTGACAGAAGGCGAGGACTTCCTGCAGGCACTGGGTGGCGATTATACTTCCACAACTGTCACAGAGATTGAAGAGAAGATCACGAATCTGAAAAAAGCGAAAGAAGAATTAAAAAGCTCTACTGTGGTACAAGCCGGAATCAATGTAGAAAAGGTAAACAGACTGCCGAGTGATTTCATCGGCGGTGTGGATATCTCATCCTACAGAGTTCTGAAGGACAGCGGTGTAAAATATTATAATTTTGCAGGATATGAACTGGATGATGCCGGATTTTTCAAGCTGCTGAAAGACAGCGGTATTAACTACGTGCGTATCCGTGTATGGAACGACCCTTACGATGCATCCGGTAACGGCTACGGCGGTGGCAATAATGACCTGGAGAAAGCGGTAGATATGGGTAAGCTGGCTACAGATGCAGGAATGCGCGTCCTGATCGATTTCCATTATTCCGATTTCTGGGCAGATCCTGCCAAGCAGCAGGCACCGAAGGCATGGAAAGACATGACCATAGAACAAAAGACAGCAGCAGTAAAAGCTTATACGATGAATAGCCTGAATACCTTACTGGCTGCCGGTGTCGATGTGGGGATGGTACAGGTCGGTAATGAGACCAACAACGGAATTGCCGGAGAAAGCAATTTGAAAAATGCTAATACGACAGCAATTTTCCGTGCCGGATGTGAGGCAATACAACAGGTGGAGAAGGAGCGGAACAGAGAAATCAAGGCAGTAGTACATTTCGCAAACCCTGAGAAACAGAATTATATGACCTATGCCGATGAATTAGACAAAGCAGGTGTGGAATATGACGTATTTGCCTCTTCCTATTATCCCTACTGGCATGGTACGCTGGCTAATCTTCAGACGCAGTTAGACACGATTGCAACGACTTATAACAAAGAGGTCATGGTAGCGGAGACTTCGTGGGCGACCAGCTTAGAGGACAGTGACGGTCATGTAAATACCGTCCGCGAAGGCAATAACGATGCAGGCATGGATTATGATTTCAGTCTCTACGGACAGGCGAAGGAACTGCGTGAGGTGATCAATGCCGTCGCAGAAATGGACAAAGGTATCGGCGTATTCTATTGGGAGCCTGCATGGATCCCTGTGAAGGTATACGATGAAAACGCAGAGAATGCTGCGAATGTGTTGGAAGGAAATAAGGCAGCATGGGAAAAATATGGTTCCGGATGGGCAGCTTCCTATGCGAAAGAATATGATCCCGAGGATGCCGGAAAATGGTACGGCGGATCCGCAATAGACAATCAGGCATTGTTTGATGCCTCCGGTCATCCCCTGGAAACCTTAAAGATATTCAGTTATGTAAAAACAGGTGCAGAGACGGCTAAAAAAATCAGCGCTGTTAAAAATGCAGATGCAATCGAGATAGAATTAGGAAGTACCTTTACTTTACCGGAGACGGTAAACGTTACCTATTCAGATTATACTTCCGGAGCAGAAAACGTAACCTGGAACGCACAGGATGTTGCCGCAGTTGACACCAGGGCGGCAGGAAAATATACCGTGAACGGAACAGTATCTCTGGAAGGAGAGACCTATCAGATAAAATGCGTGATCACCGTGAATCCGCAGAACCTTCTGACCAATCCCCGGTTTGAGGATGGAGACAACACATGGACAGTAAGCGGAACCGGTATTAAAGTTCTGATGGATGGCAAGGACTCCAAAGATGGAAACGGATATCTGCATTTCTACAATGACAGTGATTTTACCTATGATGTAACACAGACAATTACGCTGGATGCAGGAATTTATCGATTTGGAGGATATCTTCAGGGTGGTGGAAACGGAGAAGCAGACAGCTACGAGGTCTATGTTTCCGTAGATGGTAAGACACAGACAGAAAAAGGTGAATTAAACGGCTGGAAGAACTGGAGCAATCCCGAGGTACAGAATATCGAGATCACTAAGGATGGAACAAAAGTAACGGTAGGAATCCGGGCAACCGCATCTGCCGGAGCCTGGGGATCCTGGGACGATATGTACCTGAACAAAACCGGAGAAGTTACCCCGGCGCCCGTAGTTACACCACAACCGACCGCAACCCCGACACCTGCAACAGCACCGAAAACAGAGAGTAGCTCTGCGGACAAGGAGACATCCGCTCCGGTACAGACAGTAGATTGGAACACCGTGACTTCCAACGTACAGGCAAAGATCGCGGAAGTGACACAGAATCCGAATATTAACAGCGTGAACATGAATATCGTATGCTCCGGAGAGACCAGACTCCCTGCCGCAGTACTGGGAAGCATCAAAGGCTCAGACTTGACCCTGGCACTTCATAGCGGCAACGGTGTGGCAGTCAGCATCAGCGGACAGGATCTGAAAGGCACAGCCCTGAATGCATTACAGAACATTAATCTCACCGTGGACAGCAATGCCCGGAATATCCCGGCAGCCATGGCGGCATCCAAGAAGGCAGAAGCTACAAAACAGCTGTCTGTAAAAGACACCAGAGCTTTCCCGGTAGCTGTGAACATTCATGTGAATGTCGGAGCAGAAAACAGCGGAAAATATGCAAACCTTTATCGCTATAATGCCGAGAAGAAACAACTGGAATACTGTGGCTCCTTCCCCGTGACCAGGAATGGACAGTCCATGTTCGCTCTGAAGCAGGGCGGTGATTACATGGTAACAGTAACAGCGGCACAGCCGAAGGAGACCGTATATTTTAACAGTGGTGATTATGCGGTGAAAGCAGGAGACACCCTGTCTGCTATTGCCAGACGCAACCATATGACATTGGCGGAACTGAAAGCCAAAAACCCGCAGATCATGGATTTACATAAGATCCGCGTGGGACAGAAATTGAATCTGAATTAGAAATTAGAATGGGACCCCGAAGCTGATTCGGGGTTCCATTTTTGAATTAATAGCAGTATTGTGAAAGCAAAAAGGTAACACATGTATAAGTGTGTTACCTTTTTAAGATCATCAGATTTGAATTTCTTGAAAGATTCTGTCCCTGTCATCCTGTTCAATCCCAAGATAACGTTTTGTGACTTCATAAGAAGAATGATTATAGATACTTACCAGCAGTGCCGGAGAGACTCCCTGCCGCCAGGCCTGATATCCGAAAGTCTTCCGCAACGAATGGCAGCAGATCACGCCCGGGATCTGATAATAGTTCGCCGCCGTTTTAATAATTCGGAACGCCTGAACTCTGGTAATTGGTTCTCTTTTATTCGAATGAGAAAATAAATAATCTTCCGGAAGCGGTGGATGGCATTTCTCGATGAGCTGTTTGTGATATGCCTGAAGTGCTTCTACAATGTTGTGATTAATATAGATGCTGGAATGCTTTCCGGTCTTTTGCTCCACAAGACAGATATGCTCACTATATTTATCCCATTCGAATAAATAGACATCCTGCCAGCGCAGGCCCAGCAAATCAGAGATGCGCAGTGCAGTATTCAACCCTAAAATGACTAATAGCTGGTTTCTTGCATTGGGATGAATCTCCCGATAATAACGTTTCAAATTCTCCAGATCCTCGTGATTCCTGATCGGTTGTGCAGTGTTCATGATTTTTCCTCCTGAATTTTTATACCTGTTACTATGGTTCCAATATTGTATCCACTTATAGTATCATTCTCCGCAGGTTATCGAATGTCCGATGAAATTTTATTTTACTTGCATTTAGGTACAGAATATGCTATTGTAACTGCACAGAAAATTTTCTGATATCAAAATCAATTCTTAGTAATTTCAAATATGATTTGTCCGGGTACTTCACCACTGATTTCACTGAAAGAAACGGTAAGCTAATGTTTTTTTGCATGGGAAATTATACGCTTGAGGATTATTTAGTAAGCTTTTGTTTTGCTAACAGGATAAGCTGCCTGAACAAACACTGCAAAAGGGAGTGAGGTCTGATACTTGCTTATTACAATGATAAGCATCAATTTACAAATATAAGATTGTACCTAATTTAGTAACGTGATAATATTATTTAAGAAAACGGGGGTTCAATGACAACAAAAGAAAATAATAATTGTGTAACACAGGATAAGGCGGTCATCGAAAAGATTGTGTGCAATCTTACTTTATTCGACGATGACCTGATGAGCAGGGTTTTTGATCAGAATATCGAAGCTACAGAGTTATTACTGCGAATTGTTTTAGAACGTAATATCAAAGTGACCAGTGTAACCGGACAGGATGAATTAAAGAATCCGAAAGTGGGGGGTCGCGATATTATCCTTGATGTTCATGCTTTGGACGAAACTGGCGAAGAAATGGATGTCGAGGTACAGACGAATTCGAAAGGTGCACATGTGAAACGTGCCCGATACCACAGTAGCATGGTTGATTCTCGAATGCTGAAAGCCGGACAGGATTTTCAAGAGATCAAGGATTCTTATGTAATCTTCATCTATAAACATGATAAATTTGAAAAGGGATTACCGATTTATCATGTGGATCGTTATATAAACGAATTGCAAGAGCCGTTTGCCGATGGATCTCATATTATATATGTAAATGGTAATTATAAGGGAAATGATGAAATCGGACGACTCATGAAAGATTTTCATCAGGTAGATCCCGGTAAAATGCATTATTCGGAATTAGCTCGCGGTGTGAGCCATCTGAAAGGTACAGGAGGACAGGAAAATATGTGTGAAGCAGTACAAAGATATGCAGAAGAATATGCAAAGGAATATTCTGCCGAACGGACAATGGTTATCGTTGAAAACTTTATGAAAAACATGAATTTTACATTGGAGCAATCATTGGATGCAGCAGGAATTCAAGGTGAAGAAAGAGAACTGCTAATAAAACAATTAAAGGAAAAGCAATGAACTGTCCTAAATATCGGTTTTTATTGAATGTCATAGCGTTTATTATATATTGTTAAAACATTTGTGAAATATTTTCGATTTTAGGGTTAAGTTTCTAATTTCAGAACCGATATACATTGTGAAAGCAAAAAGGTAACACACTTATACATATGTTACCTCACGATAAGTATTTCCGGACACAGCAAGTTATAAGGAAATAATGGATTCAAGGAGGAATTGCCATGCTGAGATTATCGGTAAGAGATGAAGAGTTCCTGATGATCGGGGACGATGTGAAAATCGTATTTTTGGGAAGCAGCGGAGGACAGACACGTATCATGATCGATGCCCCGAAGGACGTGAACATCGTGCGAAGCAAGGCAATTGAGAAAAGGATCCAGGATCCGGAGCTTCTGGCGACGATTCCGAAGTACTACAAGAATCCGGAAGATGCCGCTAAGAAGAAAAAATCCAATGTCATTATCGTGAAGAACAAGTAACGTAAGAGGTGTATCCAAAGATTGCTAATCATGCGGAATCCTAGGGCCGCAGGTAACTTATTAACCACACACCGCAGATAAACGGATGTATCTGCAAAACTTTTTACACATGGAGGTAAATTATTATGGTAGTACAACACAACTTAACAGCAATGAACTCTAACAGAATGTTAGGATTAACCACCGCTTCTCAGGCAAAGTCCACCGAGAAACTGTCTTCCGGATACAAGATCAACCGTGCAGCGGATGATGCAGCAGGTCTGTCCATCAGTGAGAAGATGAGAAAGCAGATCAGAGGTCTGACACAGGCTTCTTCCAACGCTCAGGACGGTATCAGTGCAGTACAGACTGCTGAAGGTGCATTAACCGAAGTGCATGACATGTTACAGAGAATGAACGAATTGGCAGTTAAGTCTGCGAACGGAACAAATTCTGAAGATGATAGAAATTATATTCAGGATGAAATTGATCAGTTAGTGACCGAGATTGATCGTGTCGCAGAGACAACCAAATTCAATGAGACTTATCTGTTAAAGGGTGATAACACAAAAAGCTCTAGCGTATATAGTTACAGTGGAACTCAGGCCATGATTACGGATATGGATGGCAATGAACTGACTGGCTTATACGATGTATGTGGAAGCAAGGTATCAGCGTCTACTGCAAAGAATATGATTGAGAAAGGTGAGAAGCTTTACTCATCAGAGGGAACACATACAGCAGCTACAGCAGCTAATGTAAAAGATGATACTCATGTAAAATTAAATGCTTCATTATATGATGCAACAGGACATGAGGTTTACAAAGCAGGTGATATTTTAGCAGTAGGCGAGAATACAAGCAAATTGTTTACTGATAAGGATGCACAAACAGCAGCAGGTGCGACAGCAAATGATGTTACAGCAAAAACTGCTGTTAATGTTGCAAGTGCAGATTTGTACAATGCTGATGGAACATTAGCATTTAAGCAGGGCGCTGAGATGACAACTGCACAGAAAGATGCTGTAACAAAATACTATACTACGGTTACGTTGGGTACTGAAGCAGTAGAAGGAAAAGATTTTAAAATTACAGAATCTAAGTTATATGACAAGGATGGCAATGCTATTGCTGCAAACGGATTGGAGAGTTACTTTAAAGCAAATGATGACGGTAAGGTTGTGTACAAGGGAGGCTTGTATGATTCCAACGGTAATGCAGTTGGAACCGTAGGAAACACGTTACAGGAAGATGATGCACTTAGTAAGTTCATCGGACAGTCTGAGACTGGTAAGGGAGCTCTTAATTTAGACCTTCATGTTGGCGCTGATGCAACTAGTAACAACCAGATTGGTTTGGAAATCAATGCTATGGATGCTACAACTCTTGGTATCAAAGGTATCAAGGTAGACGGCGCAGACGATAAGAACTCTCTGAGTGCTATTGATACTATAAAGGCAGCTATCCAGAAAGTATCCACCCAGCGTTCCGCACTTGGTGCTGTTCAGAACAGACTTGAGCACACCATCAACAACCTGGATAACGTTGTAGAGAATACCACCAGCGCAGAGAGCCAGATCCGTGATACCGATATGGCTACTGAGATGGTTAAGTACTCCAACAACAACATCCTGGCTCAGGCAGGTCAGGCTATGCTGGCTCAGGCTAACCAGTCCAACCAGGGTGTACTGTCTCTGTTACAGTAATCTTAACCACAGTTTGATCCAAAACATTTTTAGAATTAGTTGTGTAAAAACTAACATAAAAAGGTTCCGCCGGAGAATTCCGGTGGAACCTTTTTGCTGCAGACCAGTCAGAAACGAAAGCATTAAAAAAGCAACCGCCCATTGCCCAAGGTGTAGGTTGCTTTTTTAGAACCATAAACTGAGGCGAACCGTTGCTGTACGGCAGCACTCTTTTTGTAAGTAAATGTTATCACAAGGGTGTATTTTCGTCAACAGTTTTCATGATGTCATTTTTCATAAGTTGCACTTCAAATTCAGCAATTCCGGTGAAACCTTTTTGCTGTAGGCAGCCTGAAAATATCAGTAATACGGCACTTGGTAAAAATGCACAAAATCCAAATCCGTGAAAATAGCCAATTTCAGTATGCTGAATTTTGTATACTTATTTTTCAGAAATTCATAGGAAAACAGCCCTCTATACCTTATAATAAACGTGGGTGCTGCCAAAACGGTAAGCGGTTCGCCTTTCGCCAAAGTGGGAACATTTTGAGAACTTCCAGTATTATCGGAGGTGATACGAATGGGAAATTTAACGAAAGGTACATAAATGATAGAAACAGTGGTTGGCGCTGTCGGTATTGTAGTCACGATGATCAGCATCATCGTGACCGTGATCAGTATCGTGCAGACCAGTCAGAAACGAAAGCATTAAAAAAAGCAACCGCCCCGACCAAGGTTGTAGGTTGCTTTTTTAAAACCATAAACTGAGGCGAACCGTTGCTGTACGGTAGCACTCTTTTTGTTCCTTAATACTAACACTTTTTTTACGATGCGTCAACGTTTTTCGCATACTTGCAATCATTCTGCAAATGCTATAGACTAAGAGTAATCTACATTGATCTGAAAACAGTAAAGGAGATCACTATGTGCACAGCAGCAACTTATAGATCGCAGGATTTTTATTTTGGCAGAACTTTTGATTATGAATTTAATTACGGAGAAGAAGTGGTGGTGACACCGCGTAATTACCCCTTTCAGTTACGGCATCAGAATGCACTGACGGAGCATTATGCCATGATCGGCATCGCTCATATGGTAGGGGATTATCCTCTGTATTATGATGCGGTCAATGAGAAGGGGCTGGGTATGGCAGGTCTTAATTTCGCAGGCAACGCCGTATATCGTAAGCCCAAGGAGGGCAGAGACAATATCGCACAGTTCGAGTTCATTCCCTGGATCCTGGGACAGTGTGCTACGGTGCAGGAAGCCCGGACGCTGTTAGCCCACATCAATCTGGTGGATACGCGGTTCAGCGAGCAGTTTCCGACGTCACAGCTGCACTGGATCCTGGCGGACAGGGACGAGGCGATCACGATAGAGGCAGTCGGGGAGGGGCTGAATATCTATGATAATCCCGTAGGAGTATTGACGAACAATCCACCCTTTGACAAGCAGCTGTTCCGGCTGAACGATTACAGCTATCTGTCTCCGGACCAGCCGGTGAACCGTTTCTCAGAGCAGCTTCCGCTGCAGCCGTACAGCCGTGGCATGGGAGCCATGGGGCTGCCCGGCGATCTGTCCTCTGCTTCCCGTTTTGTCCGGGTGGCTTTTACGAAAATGAATTCTGTATCGGGAACCTTGGAGTCTGAAAGTGTCAGTCAGTTTTTCCATATCTTAGGAAGTGTGGCGCAGACGAGAGGGTGCTGCCGTCTGGAAAACGGTAAGTATGAGATCACCATTTATACTTCCTGCTGTAATGCAGACCGGGGGATTTATTATTACACTACCTATGAAAACCACCAGATCACAGCCGTGGATATGTACCGGGAGAATTTGGATGGGGAGATCCCCGTGCATTATCCCCTGGTGCAGGGAGAGCATATCTTACTGCAGAATGCGGCAGATACAATGGAGGAGAACCTGTAAATGGATGTAGAACAGAGAGAACATGTAGTGTCCGGCTTCGCCTTCTATTCCGAGAAGGATGCCGGACTTGCGGAGCAGGAACGGCAGAAGATCGCCTATCTGGATAAGCGCATTGACCATGCGGATATTCAGTCGGTTCTTGCCATATATAAAAAAGCGCTGGAAGACCGGGTGTTCCGCACTCCGGTGGGACTGGAGTACCTGAGGGAGTTGCAGGGAGAGCTGCGCGCCCGGGGAGAAGAACTGGGGGAGGAAGTACCTCCGATACCTCTGTGGACGAACTTTGCCGATGTCAGGACGAAAACGTCCCCTGCCAGAAGACGGATCCAATCGATGCCGGAAGATGGGGGCAAAAAGGTGGGGCTCCACCTGTCAGTGATCATGAACATCGTGATGATTGTGGCGATCATTGCCATGTTTGTGATCACATTGAACTCCGACCAGCCCAATATCCTGAATTACGAGCGGAATCTTCAGAATAAATACGCTTCCTGGGAACAGGAACTGACCCAGAGAGAGCAGACAGTGCGGGAAAAAGAGAGAGAACTACATATAGAAAATACAGGAAATACAGGGAATACGGAGACCGAGGTTTCACAGAATTGACATATTTTCGCGCTATACTATGTCTACAACAGAAAGGTGAGGGTATGTATGGACAGACTGAAAATACTGGTAGTAGATGATGAGAGCAGAATGCGTAAGCTGGTCCGGGATTTCCTGGTGAAGAGTAATTTTGAGGTGCTGGAGGCCGGAGACGGCGAGGAGGCACTGGATATTTTTTATAAGGATAAGGATATTGCACTGATCATTCTGGATGTGATGATGCCGAAAATGGACGGCTGGCAGGTATGCCGGGAGATCCGTGTGAATTCCAAAGTTCCTATTATTATGCTGACAGCCCGCGGCGATGAGAGAGACGAGCTGCAGGGCTTCCAGCTGGGAGTGGACGAGTATATTTCCAAGCCATTCAGCCCCAAGATCCTGGTGGCGCGGGTAGAAGCGATCCTGCGCCGGACGAACCAGTTAGGGCAGGACGAAGCACTGACCTGCGGTGGGATCACTGTGGATAAGACAGCGCACCGCGTGATCATAGACGGCAAAGATGTGGACTTAAGCTATAAAGAATTCGAGCTTCTGACCTATTTTATGGAAAATAAGGGAATCGCCCTGTCCAGAGAGAAGATACTGAACAATGTATGGAACTATGATTACTTCGGGGATGCCCGTACCATTGATACCCATGTGAAGAAGCTGCGCAGCAAGCTGGGCGAGGAAGGCAATCTCATCAAGACCATATGGGGAATGGGGTACAAAATGGATGAAACAGCGGAATAAACAGCAGAAGAAAAAAGTGCATTCCATCAGAGGACAGTTCGCGTGGATATTTATCGGGCTGATGATCGGGACGATCCTTTTGTGCCTGCTGCTGAATTACATGTTTTTAGGCAGAGTCTATATGCAGAGCAAGCTTGATGTCATTCACGATGCTTATGAGACGATCAAGCAGGCGGCGGAGAGCGACAGCTATGGCTCTGAGGAATTCGCCAGGGAGCTGGATGACGTGTGCAGAAGCTATAACATGACAGTGTGTGTCATGGACGTGAATTCCAACATGAAATATGTATCCATCAACGGCGGTGAGAGACTGGAGAACCGTCTGATCGGCTATGTGTTCGGCTTCCGAACGTTTCCGGATAATGAGCGGGTCATCGAGAACGGTGATGACTATGTGATCCAGAGAACCGGGCAGGAGAATAAGGAATATTTAGAGATCTACGGAAGACTGAACACCGGAATCTCTTTTATCATGCAGACACCACTCTCCAGCATTCAGGAGAGTGCTAAGATCGCCAACCGTTTTTACGTGTTGGTCGGCTGCCTGGGAGCATTGGCAGGCGGTATCATTGCCGATAAGACTAAAAACTTCAAAGGCACTATCCTTGCCGGTCTGGTGATGATGGCGGTGGGTTATCTGATTATTGCCATTCCTACTCCTACGCCGGTTCCCAGCATGGGACTTTACCTGGGATTGACTTGTCTCGGACTTTTGGTTATCGCTTTCGGTAACGGTTTGTTCAAAGGTAATCTTCAGGCATTGGTAGGTCAGATGTACGATGATCCCAAATACTCGAGTCTGCGTGACTCCGGTTTCCAGATTTTTTATATGTTTATCAATATCGGCGGTTTCTTTGCTCCGTGGATTGCTATCGGTGTACGTAACTGGTGGTTGAAGGTCAATAACTTCGATTATGATGCCACTTTACCCGAGCTTTGTCACCAATTCCTTAAAGAAGGTGATAAAATGGCTCCTCAGGCAATGGAGAATCTTGCATCGTTGGCCGATAAGGTTACGCTCGACGGCAGCCACGTGGCTGATATGGGTACATTTGTCAATAACTACCTGGATGTGTTTAACCGTGGTTTCCAATATGCTTTCATGGCTGCCATTGTTGCCATGTTGATTTCATTGGTAATCTATTTGGCCAATAAGAACCGTTTCCCCGATCCTGCAAAGAAAGTGGTAGCTGCCAAAGAGCAGAACGCTACTGTAAGCAAGGAAGAAATCAAGATGAGTGCGGCCGAAATCAAACAGCGTATTTACGCTTTGTTCGCTGTATTCGGTGTAGTGATTTTCTTTTGGTTGTCGTTCCACCAAAATGGTTATTCGCTGACTTACTTTGCGCGCGACTATGTAGACTTGAGCGTAATCGATATCGACCTCGGCTTTACCCGTATCAAGGGTGCTGAAATATTCCAGTGTGTAAATCCGTTCTTTGTGGTATTCCTTACTCCGTTTATCATGTGGTTCTTCGGCGCGCTGAAGAAGAAGGAGAAAGAACCTTCCACACCGATGAAGATTGCCATCGGTATGGGTATCGCGGCATTGGCTTATATTTTCCTTATGGTATTCTCGTTCACGCTGCCCGCCAAAGATGCGCTGAGTACAATGAGTGCGGCTGAAATTAATGCCATCCGTGTAACTCCGTGGATTATGATCGGTTTGTACTTCATCCTTACGGTTGCCGAATTGTTTATCTCGCCGCTGGGATTGTCTTTCGTCTCGAAGGTGGCTCCTCCTCATTTGCAAGGTTTGATGCAGGGCTGTTGGTTGGCTGCGACCGCAGTAGGTAACTCGTTGCTTTTCATTGGCGGTATTCTTTATACTACCGTTCCAATCTGGGCTTGTTGGTTAGTCTTTGTAGGTGCGACGGGCGCTTCTATGATTGTAATGCTCTCAATGGTTAAGTGGCTGGAGAGAGTGGCAAAATAAATGAAAACCCAGTTAAATGAAGAATGAAGAATGAAGAATGAAGAATTTCTCATTTTTTATTCTTCATTCTTCATTCTTCATTTAAATTTAAATTTCCTTTCCCATTATATAATCATTCATATAATACCCGTTTCCTATCGGGAAATCTCCTTCTCTTAATTTCTTCATTCCCATACGCTCATAAAAGTGTATTGCCTTATTATTACGGTTTACGTTTAATTCCAGCATACATGGTTCCGGATGCACTTCCTTGATGTATTTTATGGCTTCACGAAACAGGAAACTTCCACAGTGCGCCCCTTGATAATAGGGGAGTACATAAATCTTTTGCAGATGAAACAGGTTGTCGCCTTCCGGTTGTACGGATACATATCCTGCTGCTTCACACTCTTCGTAGGCTATGAGGTACACATGTCCTTCTTCTTCCATTTGCTTACGGATATTCTCCAAAGAGTACATCCACTCCATCATATATTCGGTTTGTTCCTTTGAAAGTATTTCCTTGTAGGTTTCGGGAAATATCTGCCAGGCAAGTTTGTGAATCAATTCACAATCGGCGCTTGTCGCTTTTCTGATAGTAAACATATTTGTGGCGTTTATATTGTTAATCGGATACAAATATAGCATGCTTTATGAAACGGTGTATCTTAATCGGCCGAAATTATAATCCGGTGCATCAGAGCTTAGCGTCAAGGTATATGTGTTGCAAACCTTAGGAATAAAAGGCATAAACTTTAGGTATTGGCGGTGTAAAATCCGGGATTATTGTTAATTAATATAAATATAAAGTACTTTGCAATACATAGTACTAATATAATACATATATTTGTGCCATACAAAGAATGCCGGTAGGGCATCTTTGTTGTAATTAATAAAGCAAATTAATAATGAATAGATTATGGATGTTAATAATGTAAAGTCGCAAATGCGTAAAGGCATGCTTGAATATTGCATCATGCTATTGCTCCATAAAGAACCGGCTTACGCTTCGGATATTATACAAAAACTGAAAGAAGCCCGGTTGATTGTGGTGGAAGGAACGCTGTATCCGTTACTTACCCGTTTGAAGAATGATGATTTATTGAGTTACGAATGGATAGAGTCCACGCAAGGGCCGCCACGCAAATACTATAAGCTGACAGAGAAAGGGGAGCTGTTTTTAGGTGAGCTGGAAGTATCTTGGCGGGAATTAAGTGATACGGTCAATCATATAGCGAATAATTAGCGGTTGGCAATTATACATATTAGATAATAAAATAATAAATAAAAAACATATAACAATGAAAAAGACATTAACGGTAAACTTAGGCGGAACTGTTTTTCATATTGATGAAGACGCCTACCGTCTTTTGGATAATTATTTAAGTAATCTGAAGATACATTTCCGTAAGGAAGCCGGTGCAGACGAGATTATTGATGATATTGAGCGCCGTATTTCCGAGCTCTTTGCGGAGAAACTTACTGCGGGTTCGCAAGTGATTACCATTACTGATGTGGAAGAGGTTATTGCCCGTATGGGAAAACCGGAAGATATGGAAGCGGAAAACGATAGTGAGCCGTCGGTTGGCAATGCAACCCGTACTACGATACACCGCCGTCTTTACCGTAATCCGGATGATAAGTTACTGGGAGGTGTTATCAGCGGTATGGCTGCGTATTTGGGATGGGATGTGACTCTGCTCCGTCTGTTGTTGCTGGTTGTATTGATTTGTGGAGTAGGAACATTGATTCCGGTTTATATCGTTTGTTGGTTGGTTATTCCCGAAGCGCGTACAGCCGCCGAGAAACTGAGTATGCGCGGTGAAGCCGTTACGGTAGAAAATATAGGGAAGACCGTGACCGATGGTTTTGAAAAGGTTGCCAACGGTGTGAATGATTACATGAAATCCGATAAACCCCGTACTTTCTTGCAGAAGCTGGGTGATGCTTTGGTGATGGTGGCCGGTTGGTTTTTCAAAATCTGTCTGGTGATATTTGCCATTATTTGCAGCCCGCTATTGTTTGTGTTCGGAGTAGTATTTGTCGCGTTGCTTTTTGCGGCCGTAATGGTGGCTATTGGTGGCGGAGCTGCGCTTATCTCGATGTTCCCCACTTTTGATGTGATATTGCCTACTTCTCCGTTATCGGCTATTGTAATGTACATTGCGGGTATTTTGTTGGTGGGCATTCCATTGGTAAGTCTTGTTTGGGCAATATTCAGCCAGATATTTAAGTGGCAGCCGATGGCTTTCGGCTTTGAAATGGACTTTGGTTATTCTTTGGATTGTGAGTGCAGCCGTCTTTGGTATCTGCTTCGCTATGCAGGGAGCAACCTTCCCGATATTGGGCATTCTGGTGTGATTAATAGAATAATATCCTATTGATGCATTGGTAAATAAGAAGTTAATAGAATATTTATAGCAAGTTAATATCATAAAGAAAGGAAGTTAACATCATCGTACCAACGATGTTAACTTCCTTTTTTCATATCCTTTTTTATCTGCTTTCTTTATTGTTTAGCCGGTTTCAGCCATTTATCCAGCCATTCAAAGAATGTACGCTGCCACAGAATACCGTTTTGCGGTTTCAGTACCCAATGGTTTTCATCGGGATAGATGAGCAATTCGGCAGGCACGCCGCGCATGACGGCTGCATCAAAAGCGGCCATAGCTTGGTTGGCGAGAATACGGAAATCCTTTTCACCGTGGATACAGAGAATAGGAGTGTCCCATTTGTCTACAAAGAGGTGAGGGGAGTTGGCAAACGTACGTTGGGCTGTGGCATTGTTCTTTTCCCAGTATGCGCCGCCCATATCCCAGTTGGCAAACCATTTTTCTTCGGTTTCCAGGTATTGCATTTCCATATTGAAGATGCCGTCATGGGCGATAAATGCTTTGAAACGTTTGTCGTGATGTCCTGCAAGCCAGTAAACGGAGAAACCGCCGAAGCTGGCGCCTACACAACCCAAACGGTCTTTATCGACAAACGGCTCTTTCGCTATTTCATCAATGGCGGTGAAATAATCCTTCATGCACTGACCGCCGTAATCGCCGCTGATAGCCTCATTCCATTCTACGCCGAATCCCGGAAGACCGCGACGGTTGGGAGCTACGATGATATAATCGTTGGCCGCCATAATCTGGAAATTCCAACGATAACTCCAGAACTGGCTGACAGGACTTTGAGGACCGCCTTCGCAGAAGAGCAGGGTAGGATACTTCTTGTTCGGGTCGAAGTGCGGCGGATAGATAACCCAGGTCAACATCTGCTTGCCGTCAGTGGTTTTCATCCAGCGTCCCTCTACCTTACCCATTTTCAGTTGGTCGTAGATTTGTTTGTTCTCGAAGGTGAGTTGCGTTACGGGATAAATCTCCTCTACCGGAGTATTGCTATCGGCATTGTTGTACGTATCGGTACCGAACATGCAGACAGGGAAAGGTTTGCTGTCCAACTGACCGATGGAGAAAATTTCGTCGCCCATGGACATGGAGTGGCGTTTGGCAATCATACTGTTACCGCATAAGGCCATCGAAGCATAGTCGTACATGCCGTTGGTCAGTTGGTATATATGTTTGTCATCTTCCAAACCGGTGTTGTAGATTTGGGTTCTGCCCTGCCATACACCCAGGAAGAAGATGCTTCGCGAGTCTTTATTCCACAAGAAAGCGTCTACATTGGATTGGAATCCTTGGCTGACGAAACGTTTCTCTCCGGTAGCACGGTCCATTACACACAGGCGGTTGAGGTCTGCCTCATAGCCGTCGCGCTCCATACTCTGCCATGCGATGTATTTGCCGTCCGGAGAATATTGCGGATTGGTGTCGTAGCCCGCCATTTCGGTTTGACCGTCGGAAGCTTTCGCATCCTGTTTGCAAAGGTTGACGAAGCCGCCTTTCTGTACATCGTATTCATAGATATCCGAGTCGGTAGAAATAGCATATGCCAGTCCCGTTTTCATACGGCAGGGGAAAGCCACTTTATCCGATGCGGGGCTCCACGCCAGTTGCTCGATGCCGCCGAAAGGCTTCATCGGACTTTCATAGGGAAGTCCTTCAAGGATGTCTTTCACATTACTGATGCCATTGCCGTCGAATTCGGCAACGAAAGGATGCGGAGCGGTCGTTACCCATTCATCCCAATGTTTGTACATCAAATCGGTAACGATGATGCCGGTTGCCTTGGGCAAATCGGGATGCTTGTCGGCGGTGCTCTGCACGGTCTTTACTTGAGCGATGAAAAGTAATTTCTTACCATCGGGCGAGAAAGCAAATCCTTCGATATCTCCGTCATACTGAGTGAGTTGTTTGCGTTCCGTACCGTCCGGATTCATTTCCCATACTTGGCTACTACCGCTTTCATTGCACAGGAAAGCGATTTTCTTGCCGTCCTTAATCCAGGCAGGCTGGCTTTCCTGCCAATTGTCACGAGTAATTTGCTTGTTATTGCTGCCGTCGGCATTCATAACAAACAGTTCATTATTGCTCTTATTCTCGGGCACGCTGTAATAAGCTACCGAATAAGCAATCTGTTTCTCGTCGGGCGATACGGCTACGCTGCCGATACGTCCCATTGCCCAAAGCGCTTCAGGCGTCATACGCTGACCTTCGATTTTTATATCCGATCTCTCGATAAGCGCTCCGTTTTGTCCTGCTTCTTTGGTTCCGCCGCAGGATGCCAACATCATTGCTGCCGACATAAATAATAGGTTTGATTGTTTCATATATGTTTGAAGATTTATTTTGGTAGCGAAGATAGGGAATTAATTTAAATTTTCTTCAGACTCCATTTTCCTTTCTTCATATAGAAGTAACAAAGCACTAAAATACCTACGGAATAAACTATTTCCGATGTCCATGCAAATGCCACGTCTAACTTCAGATAGGCCACAATGTATGTGATATAGCAGGTGTAAATTACCAGCGTTATCAGCTCCAAGGCCAAGGCGGTACGTGTGTTACCCGTTCCCGATACGGACTGAAAATATACATTGGCCGGTACGAGAAACAAGTAAGCGGAGCAAAGCACCCACAGCGAGGGGATAGCCGCCTCTTGCAATTCCGGCATATCCGTATACACGCCCAATATCAATTTGGGGAACAGGGCGAAGAATACGGCAAACGGCAATACGAAAGCGTACGCGATACGTATATGTTGCCGTATTGTTCCGGGTACGCAGCTGATGTTTCCCGCTCCGATAAGGTTGCTGACCAATGAGCCACAGGTCGACGCGAATGCCATCATCACCATAAACATGATTCCCGATACGTTACGGATGATATTTGTGATGGCCAGCGAACGTTCTCCCAAATGTTCTACGTAGAGGAACAGCAGGAACCAAGTAGAGAGTGACAGGAAATTCTGTACCATTGTCCAAAAAGAAACGTTGAGCATACGCTTGAGTATGTTCCAACGGATGCCCGGTATCTTGTCCAGCCCATATTTGCGGATATCAATGCGGTTGCGGGTATAGATGATGAAGAATATCAATGAAACCAATTCCGCCAATGACGAGCCGATGGCCGCTCCGGCAATGCCGAGGACAGGGAAGCCGAACTTGCCGAATATCAGGATATAGTTGAAGACGACGTTGCTCAATACCATGACGATTGAGTTCAATGTCAGTGTTTTGGTTTGTGTCGTTCCCAGGAAAAACGCACGGAACATTACCGCCGTAAAGGAGAAGAAGAAACCGAAGACACGCCAGTTGAGATAACTCATTGCCGCATCGTAAATATGCTCGGAAGAGACAAGCCGCTTCAATATCACCGGAGCAAAGCTATAACAGACGACAAACATAACCGCTGCCATTCCTAATTGAAAATAGATGCCTTGATAGAACAAGTTGCCTATTTCTTTATATTGCTGCTCACCGTTACGCCGTGCAATCAGAATTTGCGCTCCGATACTGAAACCGAAGGCCACCATGAACATTACTATATAGAAGATACCCGCAATGGCAGATGCTCCTAATTCTATTTCGCCTACACGTCCCAGAAAGGCGGTGTCTGTCATACCGATCATCTGCTCCATGAGCAAACTGATTAGGATAGGGTAGGCTATAAGCCAAATTTCTTTGTAGGTGTACTTAGTTTGCATATTCGATAGATAGTTTTTTTGATATACTTGAAAAAATCATTTGATATACTTGATAACCCTTTTTGATGTACTTGAAAAAGGAAAAGAAAGCCGGGCAATGCGAATTGTCCGGCTCCCTTCTGAAAAAATATCTTGAACGGAAGTTTTATTTCCTGTTCTGTTTTTCTTTCATAATCTGTTCTTGCTGCTTTTGCATGGCTTCAAGACGGGCGGCAAAGCCGGTTTTCTTCATTTTCTTCGGGTCTTTCTTCTTCGCTTCCAGTTGTGCAAGAAGAGCTTCCTCATTAGTCATCTTACGCATGATGAGCGTAGTCACTACGCTGATAAGCGTGGAAATGAAGTAGTAATAGTTCAGTCCCGAAGGATAATCGTTCAATATGAACAGGAACATAACAGGCATCAGGTATGACATCCATTTCATAGCCGCCATTTGCGGATTGGCGCCGGTATCCTGCTGCTGCATCATAAACCTGGTGTTCAGAATATTTGTTACGGTCATCAACAAACAGAATAAACTGAGGTGACTGCCCAGGAACGGAATATGGAACGGGAAGTTGATGAATGCGTCGTATGTAGACAAGTCATCGGCCCACAAGAAACTTTGCTGGCGAAGCTCGATAGCACTCGGTACGAACATAAACAAGGCCATTAAGATGGGGAACTGAATCAGCATAGGCAAACATCCGCCCATCGGGCTGACACCGTACTGGCTATACAATCCCATTACTTCCTGCTGTTTCTTCATGGCATCTTCCTGCTTGGGATATTTCTTGCCGATTTCGTCGATTTTAGGTTTCAGGACGCGCATTTTAGCAGAAGAAATATACGTTTTCCAGGTTGCGGGGAATACCACTGCTTTTACAATCAGTGTCATCAGCAACAAAACGATACCCATGCTCAATCCCCAGCTGGATAACCAGTCGAAGATGTTGATGGTGAACCATTTGTTTATCCAGCGGATTAACGGCCAGCCCAAGTATACCAAGCGGTTGAGTTCCCACTTATCCTCACGTCCCTTATCGAGCGCAGTCAGTGTTTTGTAGTGGTTCGGACCGAAGTAGAAGAACAGTTGAGTAGGAGTTTTACCCGTCGGATCGAAAGCCGTACTCATTTCAGCGGAATAATCCTTGATATATCCGCTGCCCTGCGCTTCCATTTTTGAGTTTAACTTGGTCTTTTCAAAGTCTGCATCGGCCAGGAATACAGAAGAGAAGAACTGATTCTTGAAAGCAATCCAGTCCAAACGTTCTGCGACTTCTTTTTCATCATTCTTACCGGCGGATAGATAGTCGGTTCCGTCTCCGGTAATTTTATAAGTCAGTTCCGACAAACGGTTTTCGTACGTATATCCCTTTTCTATCTGGCGTGCACGTTGCGACCACTCGATATCCACATAGTCGGTACTTGCCAGTTTGTTTGCCATGCCTGTTGCGTCAATCGTAAAGTCTACCAGATAGGTGTCATTATGCATGGCATAATTAAAGTCGATATAGCTGGCGCTATCTGCCGACAAACGCATGGTTACGGTACTGTCCGTACGGTTTACCACTGTAAAGTAGTAATCTTCCGTCTGTATCGTTTCCTTTTTGTTGTAGAAAAGGAAGTTCATGGAAGCGTCGTCGCCGCTGAATAAAGTAACAGGAGTCTTCTTGTCCTGTCCCATATACTCTTTCAACGTAGCTGATGAAATACGTCCGCCTTTAGTGGCTACCGTCAGTTCCGCCAGGTTGTTTTGTATTGTAACCTGTGAGTCGGTTCCTTGAAGCGCATTAAAGAATAGGGCGGTGGAATCTGCCGTTTGAGCTTCTTTGTCATTAGCCAGGGCGGCTTCCGCCTTTGCTTTCAGGTCAGCTTCGCGTTGTTGTACTTGGGCTATGGAGTCATAATAACGTTGCTGTGCGGCCAGCTGCTCCTTGCTCGGACGGCTTAGGAAACTGAATCCGACTAACAAAACGGCTATTAGGACAAGGCCTGTGATGGTATTTTTATCCATTTAGTCAAATATGAATTATCTATTATTAATTAGTAATGATTACTTCTTTTCATTTTCAATCGCAGCTTTCACAAAGGCTACGAACAACGGGTGCGGGTGTAATACTGTACTGCTGTATTCCGGGTGGAACTGGGTTCCTACAAACCATTTCAATGCAGGAATTTCCACGATTTCCACTAAATCGGATTCCGGATTGATACCTACGCATTTCATGCCTGCTGCCTCATATTCCGTTTTATAGGCGGAATTAAACTCGTAACGGTGGCGATGACGCTCCTGTATGTGCTCTGTTCCGTAGGCTTCGTATGCTTTGCTGCCTTCTTGCAATACGCACTCATAGGCGCCCAAGCGCATGGTACCACCCATATTGGTAATGGATTTTTGTTCCTCCATGATGTCGATAACGTTGTGAGGAGTCTTTTCATCCATTTCGCGTGAATTGGCGTCTGCGTATCCCAAGACATTGCGGGCGAATTCGATGGCGATGCACTGCATGCCCAAGCAAATACCGAATGTCGGAATATCGTGCGTACGCGCATATTTGATAGCTACAAATTTACCTGCGATGCCGCGTTCGCCGAAGCCCGGTCCGATGAGAACACCCGACATACCTTTTAATGCTTCCGCTACATTTTCGTCTGTCAGCTTTTCGCTGTTTACAAAATCTACGGATACCTTGCGGTCATTATATGTTCCGGCTTGTGAAAGGGCTTCGCGGATGGATTTGTAAGCATCCTGCAAGTCGTATTTACCCACCAGCGCAATGTGTACCGGTTCTGTTGTTTCTGCCTTATGACGACGTTCGAGGAAAGCGCGCCAGGGGCCCAGTCCCGGAGTGTCGCCCACAGGAAGTCCCATTTTTTTCAAAATGGTTTCATCCAATCCCTGAGCTTGCATCAAGATAGGCACTTCATAGATAGTCGGCGCATCAATGCTCTGTACAACGGCATTTTCATCCACGTTACAGAAAAGGGCTACCTTCTTGCGTAAATTGGTGCTCAATTCGTGTTCCGTACGGAGCACAAGCACGTCGGGCTGAATTCCGGCGCTTTGCAATTCTTTTACGGAATGCTGGGTGGGTTTTGTTTTCAATTCACCGGCAGCGGCGAGGTAGGGCACATAAGTAAGGTGTACGCATAACGCGTCTTTACCCAGTTCCCATTTCAGCTGGCGGATACTCTCCAAATACGGAAGAGACTCGATGTCACCTACCGTACCGCCGATTTCAGTAATAACAAAATCGAACTTGTATTTGTTGCCGAGCAACTTTACGTTCCGTTTGATCTCATCTGTGATATGAGGAATCACCTGAATGGTTTTACCCAAATAATCACCACGACGTTCTTTATCAATGACGCTCTTGTAGATACGTCCCGTAGTAATGTTGTTCGCCTTTGTCGTTTGTATACCCAGGAATCGCTCATAGTGTCCCAAGTCGAGGTCGGCTTCGTGTCCGTCTACGGTTACATAGCACTCTCCGTGCTCGTATGGATTCAATGTTCCCGGGTCGATGTTGATATACGGGTCAAACTTCTGAATGGTTACATTATAACCTCTTGCTTGTAGCAACTTACCGATGGAGGATGAGATGATACCTTTTCCTAATGAAGAGGCAACACCACCGGTGACGAAAATATACTTTGTTTCTCCCACAGCTATAACTGTTTTAATAATTGTTTACTTAGTAGTATTCTTACGAACTTAAAAAGCGCAAAATTATAAAAAAAAGAGGAAGATTGCAGCCTTTCGTCTCTACAATTTTATTAAAAAATGCAATTTTGAAAGAATCCTATGATTTCTAAACAAAATAATGTAGCTTTGCATCCTAAACCATAGACAAATATGAAGAGAGTTATTATTTTATTTTCAGCTTTTACTCAGCTGTTATTCATGTTGCCGCTTTCTGCACAGGAGTCCGTTCAAGATTCCATAATTCCGGCCGATTCAGTGCAGATTGCTCCTGTACAGGCTATCAAGCCTTCCAAGAAGGTAACAAAGTCTTCAACAGTGGTGGCGAAAGCCAAGGTGGTGCGATCGGATACGCTTTCAACGGAGCTTCAGAAATATTTGATGCTGAAACTCAATATGTCGGGACCGACTCCTAAGTTGGATACAGTTTCCTATTTATATAATAAGTATATTGCTCAGTTGGATTATCTGAATGATCCTTCTGTGCCGGCACGTTATATTCCTTCCGACCCCGATTATTTCCGCCTGTTTACTCCATTGGCATATTATTATGCTCCGATGAAGCAATATTCTACAATAGACTGGAAGCCGATACAGTTGGATACTACTCCGAATCTAACGGCAGAGCTTTTGCCTTATGATACGCTGGTATTTACTAAAACCAAACGAGCCAATATACTGGTCAACAACGCATTAATGGATCTTTATCTGAAACGTCCGGAATTGGTTGTTACTACGGAAGACCGGATCATGAGCCGTGATGTTTTCCGTCGGGATGTGAAGCCGAAAATATCCCCGAAAGCAAACGTTATTCATTTGTTTCAGCGTGAGGAGATGAGTGATAATGTAGGGAAGGCCGATATTAAGATCAGCAAGCCTAACTGGTGGGTGACCGGTGGTAACGGATCGTTGCAGATCAGCCAGAACCACCTTTCGGACAACTGGTATAAGGGAGGAGAAAGTAACTTCTCCGGATTAGCTACTTTTCAGATATTTGCAAATTACAACGACAACGAGAAGATCTTGTTCGAAAATCAGCTTGAAGCTAAGTTGGGCATGACTTCCACTCCGTCGGATGAATACCATAAATACCTCTTTAATACCGACCAACTCCGCTTATATAATAAGTTAGGTTTAAGAGCACTTAAAAATTGGTATTATACGATTTCTTCAGAGTTCAAGACTCAGTTTTGCCATGGATACAAGGCTAATAGTGAAGATTTGGTTTCTGCTTTCATGTCTCCGGCAGATTTAGCAGTCAGTATCGGTATGGACTATAAACTGAACAAGAAGAAATTCAACCTTTCCGTGTTTATGGCTCCATTGACCTATAACTTGCGTTACATCGGTAATTCAGAAGTAGACGAAACTAAATTCGGCTTGGAAAAAGGCAAATGTTCAAAGAATGATTTCGGTTCTCAATTGCAATCGACATTCAATTGGAATATTATCACTGCCGTTACATTGGAATCCCGTCTCAACTATCTGACCAATTATCATTGGGCACGTGTGGAATGGGAAAATACTTTCAACTTTATTTTGAACCGTTATTTGTCCACAAAACTTTATGTGCATACTCGTTTTGACGATAGCTCCAAGCCGACTGAAGGCGACAGCTTCTTCCAGTTGAAAGAATTGCTAAGTTTCGGTATTAACTATAAGTGGTAGGTTGTATTCTTGAAAAAGCTAGTTAAAAAATAACGAAAGGCTGTTTAACTGTAAAAGTTATTCAGCTTTTTTATTTCTCTATTTGCTATATTGCTATCATTTTATTTAAATATAGTTTATACGTAAGTAGTATAAGCTAAGTTTGTTTTTTTTAAGATATCGATATTGTATTGTTATGATAAGTGACTTAACATTTAATAAAAGAAGCTAATTTTTTTTGTTATAAAGCATAATTTCTTATTGAATATAATATCATAT
>ENA-ORPH01001156-ORPH01001156.1-human-gut-metagenome-genome-assembly--contig:-NODE-1156-length-26576-cov-3.466347_pt1 | contig 26576 bp, 24 predicted proteins | sample MGYA00242142_ERZ509074 | MGnify/ENA primary metagenome ERZ509074 (study PRJEB26280, sample SAMEA2338724) | human gut metagenome | biome: human gut; feature: human-associated habitat; material: faeces...
GGAAGGGTTGCTTCTCTGCTTTGGTGTGTATGTAATTTACATCTTGTACAGCTTGTCGATATGTGATGTATGACGTGATTTCTGGAGCTTGAGGTTAAACGCCATGTGCAGATATCGTTGAGTCGTCTGAATATTTGCGTGACCGAGTATCAGGCGGAGCGTTTCCAGATCGCCGCCGTCAGCGATGTAGTACGTTGCAAAAGTGTGCCTTAAAAGGTGCGGGTGCAGTCGCTTTATACCGCTTCGGTCTTTGAGCCGTTTGAATAGCTGCTTTATCAAATTGTCCGAGCAGCGATCACCATTATTGTCGATGAACAGTGGAGAGGTCAGACCGGCGCTGCTGCGATAGCGCTTGATGTACTCGCTCAACAGGGAAGAACTCATCGAACCCATAGGAACGAAACGCTGCTTGCCGCCTTTTCCCTTAATAATGGTAGTCTTGTTCTTGATGTCCACATCGCCTATATTGATTTTGGTGAGTTCACCCCTACGCAGTCCGCAGTCAAGCATATACGCAATAAAACACTTGTTACGGGTATCCGTTTCGCTGTTTCCAAAGCAGCTGAACAAGGTTTCGATTTCTTCGTCATCAAGGATTTGCTGTTCACGATGATGTACTTTTGGGAGTTTCAATTTCCTGCTGAAATCATCTATGTACTGCTGCTCGATTGCGAAATTGTAGAACGCTTTTACAGCTCTCAGGCAACCTTGTACAGACGAGTCTGACAGCTTATCGCCGTTGTGCTTGATTACGTTGTCTTGGAGATAGACACCATACTGCTTGAAATTCTCAAGCGATAGGTTAGCGGGATTGTCAGTATCAAGCCAGATGAAAAACTTCTCCAGATTGTCTTGATACCATTCAATCGTTTTTCCGGTGTTGTTTCGGAATTTTTGCTCAAGCATAAATTCTTTGTAAATGTTTGATATCATGTTTTGCTCCCATATGTTGTATTTACAAAACAAATCTGTTTCGCAATACTTATTATACACCTTTGGGAGATAAAAAGCGTAATTTGACGGTTCCTGCTGCCTTTTCTGGTAAGCAGTATTGACAAATGCTCATCAACCTTGTATAATGTGTATAGTGCGTTTTCAACACCCAAACTGTTAATCAGGGTGTCACTGGTTCAAGTCCAGTCGGGGGAGCCAGATTTCTGAAAGCGCATTGCAGAGCCATTCACGGCATGCAAGGCGCTTTCGCTGTATCTGGGCAAATTACAAAAAGGTGTCAGTTACACGATATTTTCATAGAGCTTGTCTATGTGAGAGTTATGCCGGCTGCGCTGAAGCTTGAGATTAAACGCGAGATGTAAATACATCTGGGTAGTATGTATGCTGCTATGACCGAGGATAAGCCGGAGGGTCTCCAGATCTCCACCATCAGCCAGGTAATAAGTTGCAAACGTGTGCCGGAGCAGATGAGGGTGAAGCCGTTCTATTCCGGTTTGCTCCTTCAGGCGCTGACATACAAGTTTAACGAGGTTGTCGGAACATCTGCCCCCGGTTTGATCGACGAAGAACGGCTCGGAACTGCCAGCGGAATGACGGAAACGAAGCCGATAATCAAGCAGCTGCGCACATGTCTTTTCTCCCATGGGAATCAGACGTTGTTTGCTGCCTTTTCCGCGAACGATCATTGAACGAGTGGAAAAGCTGATATCACTAACGTTGATCCGGGGAATCTCGCCCCGGCGCAGTCCACTGTCAAGCATGAGCAAGATAAAGCACTTGTTTCGTTCGGCGTAGTGGCTTCCGGAACTTTCAAGTGTTCTGATCAGCAGCAGTATTTCTTGATCATCTAAGATCAACTGCTCCTTGCAATGAACTTTTGGCAAACGAAGCTGTCGGGAGAAGTCTTCGAGGTAATCTTCGCCGATACAGAAATTATAAAAAGCCTTAACGGCTCGCATTGCTCCATGAACTGAGCTGCTGGAAAGCTTATCGCCGTTTCGCTTGTTCTGAGATTTGAGGAAAACACCATATTGCTTGAATTTCAGCAGATTCAAGTCTGCTGGATCCTCGGAGCCGAGCCACTTGAAAAACTCCGTCAGCTGATCTTTATACCATGAGATTGTAACCGGGCTGTTATTCCGGAACTCTTGCTCAAGGAGAAACATATCATACATTTCTTGTATGGTCATAAAAAATCAACTCCAATGCGCATGGGGCGCCCCGCTCGCACGCTCGCAGCCCCATGCGCGTTTACTTGATTGTTTTCGCCCATCTGAGTATAGTCTGATATAGATAATACACGCCGATAGCCGTAAGCCATGTAGTTCCGATCGCAAGCATAGCGGTCACCGGAACGAAGTAATTTACGTAGCCGAATAGCTGCTTGACTTCGGCGGGGATCTCCACATCTTTAAACGGGCTGTCGGGGAGAAGAAGGACGATAGCGTTGACGATATCGTCAAGAACATCTGTTATAGCGTTCCAGATTCCTTTTACTGTGGATTCCACATTATTCCCCCCCTTAATGATTGATCATCTTCGGCGTGATGTAGATAAGCAGCACCACAAAGCTAATGATAAATACCGTGTAGCATATAGGCTGCACAAGGGGAATGCAGGAAAGATCTATAACTAGTTCCTCATCGATTTCAAACATCGGCTCGAAGTCCTCCGGAATTTCTCCGATCGTCTGATTACCTGCGAACGGCTCCAGATTCTTCATATCCGTTGAAATGGGTATCCGGAACACCGGAGCTACTGGATCAGCGCCCAGAACGGACATGATCCGGATAAGATCGAAGGGAATGCAGAACGGGAATTTACTAGCGATAAGGGAAGGAATATCTATATCAAGCCGGGTATTTGTCTTTAGCTGCGTGAGTGTCTGATCTGCCTCTCCCGGAACGTCGGTAACAGTAACCGCGTCAGTGGGTATTACTATTGATGGATCGGTGTCAACCTCCAGCGTTGGATCCTTCGTCTTATCCAGGGGAAGAACTCCGGAAAGATCGTCAAGCGAGACATCAGGAACCACGGTGTAGTTCTGAAGGGACTTGAGAAAATCCAGGTAGCTGCCTTTTACATTGAGAATACCCATTTTCATATATGAAAAATCAACGTTGTCGACCTGCTCGAATTTCCCCGGAGCCTTTCCGAACGTGAACCATTTGTTTATAGCTGCCGGAATTTCACGATAAGGGTAACCAGGAGGAGTAAGAGAAACAAGGATCCGGGAGGAGTCAAAGTTGATTGAATATTTGAAGCTGGAGAAAAACTCCCTGTAATCCTGACCAAAAAGCCCGGAGGGGAAATTAGAAGCTGCCTCCGTGAGGTAATTTAAAGATGAATCAATTCTGAACATTTTCGCACCTGACCAGGTGCGGTTATCTGTCGGGGAATACCGGGAAAATGTCATGTTAAAGAACGTGTCCGAGAAGTAAATAGTATCCTCGGTGTAGTATACATTTACAAAGCTCATATTTGCTTCGGCTAGCGGGAGATCCTCATCTCCATTGAGGATAGTTATTGATGTATCGAGGCTGTATGTAAGACCCGAATTTGCCTTGATGAACAAATAAGGGGTGTCGGTGATGAGCTGCACGGAGTCCGTAACGGCTGACTGTCCGACGAGATCGCAAAGCTCCAGATACTGACTGTACTTCAAGCTTACTTTTCCGTTATCTATGGTGGCTTCGCCTGAATCGACCCATGAAGTTATAGTGGCGCAGATTTGCTTGTATCCGGTGACGATCCAGGCGTCATTAGATTCAATGACCTGCCCGCAGAAGGTTTTCTCGGTGCCTATGAAGGCTTTCTCGAAGCCCTCCCAGCCGTTTTCAAGCACGGAACCAATACCGTTGGCGGTATCATCATACTGCCCGGTTATAATTCCCATGAGAAAAACAGCTCCGCAGCCTATTGCAGTAGCTGCAGCGACAGCTCCGGCAACTGCCTTCGGGCGAACGGCAGGAACGTTGAACGCGAGGACGCCCGCCAGAGCCGCGGTGATGATTCTTTTTTTCATTACGATTTTCCTTTCGCGTTGAATGCAGCTATACGCGCTTTCATGTCCGTGAGCTCCTGCGACTGCTCTTCCTTGGGCTTGTCGAACTTCTTGAAGGTGTCGTAGAGCCTGCAGACGGATTTCCGCAGATTGAAGAACTCCGAGCCCACGCGCTCCTGAATCGGGTACCAGTATTGAACGGCGACAAACATCTTGTGAAATACCACTATCATGAACACGCCTTTAGCGCCGTAGTTCGTCAACTTTCTGTGCTTGTACTCCGTTTCGACCAGAGATCTGATCTGACGGTCAATCATGCGGTCGTTCTGGGTGATGAGAATAATGTCATAGAAGTAGTGCCGGTGCTGCGAGAAAAACTCGATCCACTTCATGCGGTCTTTGTTCAGTCCGTCTCGGCTGTTGAATGGTATCTGCGCTTCGTCTATGATGATAACCCCCTGATGTTCGTCACGCTTAGAGCTGTCGAAGTGTTCCTGCGCGTACTGCTTGAACTTATCAACTGTCATTTCAAGCGTGGGGATATAGACGAATTCGCCCTTGTGCTTCTTCGGGTTTAAATTGACCTGGAAGTTTGCAATTACAGGGATCTTCCGGCGCAATGCCCGGTCAACTACCTCGGCAGCGTGATAACTCTTTCCTGATCCGGGAGTTCCGGTATACATAACCACAGCCATATTAATCCTCCTCGTCAAGAAGCTTCATGTATAAGCGGATACACCGCCAAATTATGAAGCTCCGGGAATAACCCGACTGAGCACACATTTCATCAAGATCGTGGAGCAGATCCGGCGGGATCGTGATGGTGATACGTTCTTTTTTAGTCATATATGTTAACCTCGTGAGGTGTGTATTTTGTCATACTGTACTTTTGTAAAGGAATGGCGGCTCAGGAGAACCGAACCGCCGCGGGGAATATTAGCCGGCTACCTTGCCGAAAATGCGCTTGCCAAGCTTCACAAGAGCGAAAACGCCGAAGATTACAAGCGCACTGCCAAGAATGCCAAGCACTACGGGGATAAGAGTCATAACAAGGTCGCTGAACGACTTCTGAAGCTGGTTTCCGGCTTCTGCGAGCATAGATTTCATATCCGTTCCGGAAGCTTCAGTAGTAGCAGCCGAAGCGCAAACCGAAACAACTGCCGAAGAAACAGCAGCTACAGCAGCAACTACAGCCACCTTGCTGCGTTTAGCGAGTGACTTGACCTTTGAAAGGAACTTTTTCATGTAAATACCTCCTTTTCTAGTTATTATGCTTAACAATGGCGCTGTAACATATGGTATAGATCAATCCTAATAACCACACTACACCGGATATCCCAAAACCCATTACAAGCCCATAAAAGCCAAAAGTCAGCAGATACATCTCGACACCTACTTTCTGAGGTGGCGGAAGATCTGCGCCCCTGCGATGATTCCAAGCATGATTATTATGATGATCAATGCTATGTAGATATCGTCGAGGGTCGTTCCGCTGGCGATGAAATCGCCGTCTACGAAGTCAACGTAGTTTGTCATGATTCGTTGCTGATGGGTTTGATACCGTTAACCTTGCCCTTAAAGTTAAGTTCAAGGTCTACATCGGAATTAACGAGGGGAAGCAGATCATCAAGCTTTAAGCCGAGATTCTTCAGAACGATATCCGACATAAATTTATGATCAGCTTTCTTGCCATAGGTACCTTCATCATCGAAATTGCATTCGAGATTAATTCCCTTGATCTGGGTACCGTCAGAACTCGGGAAGTCGAGGGGACGAAGCCCTACAAGTCTTACTTTCATTTTTACCTTCTTTCTGCCCCGTTCCGGGCGTGCTTATATGTTATCGGCGTTATTGCCGTGGAGCCAATACAGGGGACATTGACCCATGTACCAGCGTGAAGCCCGTTATTACCCTCACGTTAACGGAGCCGAATCCGTGCCGACATTTCGAAAACCTATTCTCAGGCGCCACAATTCATTTTTGATGTAGGAAAGCTCGGTCGGTAACCCTCAAAGGGCTTGGAGGTGGTTTTATTTTCACTCGCAACCACTAAACGAGCCTTTAAAGGTAGGTCTATTTAGAAACTTCGATGATCGCTGATGATTGGTTTGCAATAGTCGTTAGCTGCTTTTGAAGTGCTATGATTTGATCAACCGTATACTTTTCAAAATCGAAAAGGTTGTTTTCATAGAGTTTATTATGGTTAATTCGAGAAACTGCTAACGCTTCTCTTATTAGATTAACATCTTCGGGGGTGATTGTTATCGTCTTGGATCGCATATCTTTGCATTTACCAAATATAGATACTACAAGAGATATTAATAAATATATACCAACGATTATAAGGACTGCACAAATAAACCCAACAATAAAGCCGCCTTTTGTTTCATCGGTCATGCCTGCACCTCCTTTAACGAGGGATCGCGGGGAACGCCAAGCACCCACATTTCATTCAGAACCGACAAGGAACGCTTTATTACTTCGACATTGCGGAGTCTCTCCGGAACCTCGCCGAGCGTTCCTTTGAAATAGCATTCTACCATACAATCTCTGGGGAATACGCCCTCAATGATGATTTCTACGTCCGGATCGTTGCGGATGATGTAGTCATTTACTGTGCCAACATGCTTACGCGTGTTTATATCGTCCGTGCAGACTGCTTCAGGCTTTTCGTCCGGTTCTTCTCCTGTCGGGACAAGCTCCGGGTGACCGCCGAACTCGGCAAGTTCGCCGTCTGCAACCTCAAGCAGCTGGCGACGAAGAACACAAGCGTTATGACGCTTTTCCTTGTCCTGCTCTTCCTGCGCTTCGTCCATGAGGAGTCCTAAACCCTCGATTACTCGAACCAGCTCATCACGTGTTAATTCAATACTGTACTTTTCCATGTTCATTATCCTTTCTTAGTTACCTTATTCTAGGTGGGATTCAATTTTGTAACCGTATGGTTACAATACAATTATAAAACCGAACGGTTACAAAGTCAAGATACCAAACGAAAGTTTGGAGAAATACACAATTTGAAAGGAATCTTTTGCAATGTTTTACACAAGAATCAAAGAATTAAGGGTTGAACACAATTTAACTCAACAGGCGGTTGCAGACATTTTGGAAATCAAACACCCGCAGTATCACAGATACGAAAGCGGAAAACGCGAAATACCTTTGCACCTGCTGATTAAGCTAGCCGATTTTTACGGCGTAACTCTCGACTACATCGCGGGACGTTCCGAAGATACAGGAGCCGAAGAGCTCGGCAACATCGGGTAAAGCGTTCCAGCGGTTGTATAGTACATATTTTTAGGAGGATTGACAATGAAAAACAAAATTAAAGTTTCAGCTGAAATATTCCGTAAAGAATTTAGCCCAGGTTATTGCCCTATGTGCATTCACTTCAATGAATCAAAAGATTGTTGCGAACTGGAGGAAACAAAGGTACTCGACATAAATGCAGAAGAAATTTTTTCAATGCAACAAGCAGATTTAGAAAAAATGGATTGCTGGTTTTGGGACTTTAAGTATACAACATAAAGATTACTTTAATTGCTGAAAGGAGGTGAAACAATGAACATCAATCTAAATAATAGAGACATGATAAATTTAATAAAGGCAATACTTGCAATAGTAACAGGTATCTATTTAAAGTTCCATCAACAAGAAGCAGCAAATTATCTAATTAATGCACTATTAGGCTAATCTCTAGTTATTAGTGCGACAGCCCGCCCAGGGGCATTTTTCTGCGTATCTCCTCGAGCTTCTCGGCGTTTATCTGCTTGTACTCGTCGATTAGTGCCTGCTGGTTAGCGTTCAGCAGGGAATCACGGTGTTTGAGCATTTCCCGGAACTTCTGGAAGCCAACGCACTGAATGTATGTGTCTATGCTGTTGCCTGCCTGATTGAACAGATAGCGCTCAAGCTTCGTGAGGTTGTATTCAACGCCCTTCGGAGTGTACAGGCTGATTTTCTCGACAGATAGCAGGAACTTTTCCCACCAGACAGGCGAGGGAGCGCGGCGGCGGTTTGTGTCGGTCTTGCTCGGTACTATAAACCGCATGTAGTTGTTCAGAACGCCGAAGAACCGTTCCCCCCAAGACTGTTTCAGCTTGAGGAACGCAAGCGCACGTTCCCGCCGGAGCTGCAGCTCACAGCGTACCCAGTGATATTCAAGCCCGCCTCGTTCCTGTGCTTTGTCGTAGAACCTTATTCGAAGCTCTGATTTAGGACTGCCGAAATAGCAGCTATGCGCGCGGGTGACTCTGCCGTCCTGGTCGGTGTCGCAGTCAACCTCCGGGTGCGATTTGCTGAACTTGCTGATGTAGCGCCCGAAGTATGCGAACTTGCAGATCTTAACGATGTCGAGCAGACCGGAGCCGTTCTCGCTCTTGTCTATGTCGTCATATGCTACGTCTAGTCTGGTGACGTGGAACTGCTCCTCGTCCGCAGTGACTTCTTCGAACAGCTGCGCGAAGCTCTTGCAGCTGAAGCTCTCAAAGTGACGGCAGCCTTGTCCGGACATCTCCACACATACGCCCATATCATCGCCGAAGCCGTCCCACATGATCCATATACCGCCGCAGAAATGTGCCTGCTTATATCCGTAGTGCCCGGATTTTTCGAGCCAGTCGCAGCCCGAAGCCAGACCGAGGAAGTCTTTGACCTGCTCGATCGTCATGCTGTTGTGCAGCGTAAAGGAAAACCAGTCTACAAGGATTATGTTTTCGTCCATGTGGTGACCTCCGGAATTGGAAATTTTGTTTTCTATATGCTAAAATTGCGCTCAAGCGGGATTTGATGCGTATCGCGACCGTCTGAGTCTGTACATAGTGCCCCCCTGTTAGCTAGGGGGGCTCGCGCGGAATTTTTCCAGTTTTCGCATTTTTGAAAACCAGAAAAACTCCACGAGCTTTTATTCTATTCTCTAAAGCCGTGACCACTGATCAGCCATAGCTGCAGCTATTCCAGGAAATGTTTTAGACCTCATTCTAGCCGAACGATGTAAAGCGGTATAGCTGACATAATCAGAACAAATAACAGTACCCATCAAAGGTGGCAATCCCTTTAGCCATAAACAAGTTTTTTTAGAATAAGGATCACCAAATTCAAAAGGCTGTATTAACTGGCTATAACGAGGTAGATCAACAATAGACAGCGGGACAGGATTTTCAACAGCAATATGAAGGCAATCCGCTGAAAGGAACTTCAAGAAAAAATCTCTTGCAGCTAGAGCTTTAGCATAGCGATCGGGAACAATATCACCGTTAACACGCATTAAATTAGCGCCTGCCTTCGTCAAGAAAGTGCAAGGTGGGTGTGCTATAAGCATATCCCATCTGTCGGGGATTTCATGCCGAACCCCGTCACAGGTAGTAAAGCTGCACCGCCCATTGATCAGCGGGAGAACGTTGCCTTTGATGTGCCATTCCGGGTATCCTCCAGAACAGTCCTGGATATCTGCGCTATATGCTTCATGTCCGAGCCGGCGCATTTCCTTACATACTGCTTGACTCTCCTCGCAAGCTATAAGAACTTTCATATATCCTCCAATAGATCATTGAAAACTGCAGGACCTGCGTCATATTCACACAGAACCATTGAAAACTTTACTACCTCCGCCGCAGGCGCAACACAGAGGTAGTAAAGTTTCCAACCGCTCCGCGTGAAAATTACTCAACCCGGCGAGTTTCCAACAAAGTTTCGAACACGCGTGTGCGTTTTCGAGCATTCGCCCGCTGCGCTCCAAAGTGATTGATAGATAGATAAAACAAAAAAAAGGGCACAAGAGCATACAAGCGGGATTCATGATCCTTTTTGTATGCCCTTGTGCCCTTGGGAAACTGTTAATCAGGGTGTCACTGGTTCAAGTCCAGTCGGGGGAGCCAAACCTAATATTACAAGAACCGCTTTCAGATTCGTCTGGGAGCGGTTCTTGCGTTTCCTCTGAAAGCTGCTCGAACTCACGAATTTCTTCAAATGTGACGGTTTCCTGCGTGTTGTTCAGAGTGAGGACAATAACTGCATGGTCGTCCCATAGGAATACCTCTTTCACAAATGTGTGGATAACTTGGCGCTGAAGAGAATTTTCACAACCGTCCACATTTGAGAGCCTATCGAACCACTCTATGATCTCACGTTTTGTCGGTATGTGTGACTGCGCAAGTTCTGCTGAACGCAACTGCTCCTCTAATTCGGATTTGCGAAGTTCTAACTCGTCAAGTTTTTTCATTAGCGAATCCGACTTCTTTTCTATGAGCAGATCGAGGACATTGTTAAGCTTGGTTTCTGTAATCTGGATCTGGCGTTTGTATTCTTCTGTTTTGTTGGTTTCCATGCCGGATTTGTAGGCGGCAATAATTTTTTCAGCCAGGCGCTCCTTGTGTTCTTCCATGTTGAGCAGTGCAAGAACCTGTTCAGTTATGTACCATTCAAGGAAATCTTTCCTTTCCGGCTTTTTGTCGCACCCTTTTCCACGGCACTTGCAGCGATAATAGTGGTGCTGCGTTCCATTTTGCGAGGTACCGCCCACTGCAATCATACTTTCCCCGCAGATACCGCATTTAAGCCGCCCTGCGAGATAATATTCAACTTTTGCCTTGGCTCTTGCTGGGGCTTTTTTTGTGTGCTTGAGGAGTTCCTGTACTTTGTCATAAATGTCATGGCTTATAAGTGCAGGACAGCCGTTTTCAATGGAAATATCCGTTCCGTAGGTAAATGTACCTATATATTTCGGGTTAGTCAGCATATTGTCAAGCGAATTTACCTTGAACTCTCTGCCTGTTCTGGTTCGAAAACCGCGGCGGTTGAGCTCATCCGCAATAGTCTGCTTTCCTTTACCGTCTGCGTACATGGAAAATGCAATGCGCGGTATGTCTGCTGTGGCTTCATCGATTTCAAGGTGCTTATCTGCTCCCCATTTGTAGCCAAGCGGAGGTTTTGAGCCTGTGGACATACATTTCAGTGCGGATTCTCTCATTCCGCGCTTTGTTTTCTGACCAAGCTCCGCAGAGTAGAACTCCGCCATAGCTTCAAGCATTGCTTCGGTTATAATGCTTTCCGGATTATCCGAAAGGCATTCGGTCGCGGATATAACCTGTACGCCGTTCTGTTTCAGCTTGTGTTTATAGAATGCGCTGTCATAGCGATTACGGCTGAATCTGTCGAGTTTGTAAACAAGCACAAAATCGAAAAGTCCTTTTGTACTGTCAGAAATCATCTGAAGGAACTGCGGTCGATTTGCAGTTTTCGCTGATTTTGCACGGTCAATATAGCTGTTGACTATTGTATACCCATTTTTGGCTGCAAATTCTTTTATAACGTGAATCTGACCTTCAATGGACTGTTCTGACTGCTTGTCACAGGAATATCTGGCATAAATCGCTGCTCTTTTATTCATATCAGTCACCTCTTAAATACTTTTTGTTGTCTGTCAGATCCTGAACGTAATCTTGTGATTTACTCTTACCATCTTGGTTCAGCAAGCGATAGTTTTTCAAAAGTGTCTGTTCATCTGCGGCAGGCGGATATTTAGTGTTGGTCAAAAGAAAGTAATCGAAATCAATTATTTCACTTAGCGAAATGCTGAGTTCAGCTGCAATTTTGAGCATTTCTTCATAACTTATAATAAAATTTGAATGCTTCTGTAATTCGACCAATTCTAAAAATCTCTTATGCAGTGAAGTTTCCTGACTGACATGACGATGAAATCCTTGTATAAAGAATTGATTTATTACCGGACTGATCAGACAATTCATGCGTATGCCAAGATATCCGGAAATAAAAGATAGCTCATAAAGTTTTATGTCATCTTCCTCCCGCGAATTGACACGTTCTATAAAGTCTGATTTAACTCCAGAAGAGGTTACTATTTCTTCAATAGGTTTATTGAGAAAATGTGCGAAGATTTTCAGCATGTTTAAGATGTTGTGCTTCTCACTGAAAATCAGAAATATTGCTCCGTCTGTTCTCATTCCACTGATATACCATTTGGCAAATGCGTCCTGTATGCTGTCTGGATAGCATTCGATATACTCTGCTGGTATTTTTGCAGCGACAGCCGGTGGTATACGCTTGTAGATATCAGTTTTAGCGAGGAGCAGGTCGAAAAGGCTGGAGAACGGAAGAGTTTTCTCCCTTTTTTCTTCCTCAGGAACCAGTTCGTATCTTGGATTTGTCGGGTCGTTATTATGCCCGGTGAGCCATGCTTCGGTCACACCGAAATACGCTGCCAGAGTATGCAAATTATCTGTTTTAGGTTCATAACTTCCTTTCAGATATCTGCTCAGTGTACTTTTGGGTATCCCGGTATCTGTTGAAACCTGCGTTTGACGGATATTTTTCATCTTCATTGCTTCTGCAAATCGTTCTTTAAAAACTGCCATTCTAATCTTTCCTTTCATTATGTGATTACATTATAGCAACAAAATAAATATTTGTCAAGTGTAATGTTATGTGAAAAATTTATGAAAACTCAAATTGAGTGAAAAAATATATTGACAAATATAAAAGAATAATGTATCATTGTCTTGGTTGCTTAAAAGCAACTGAACTGTAAATGAAATAAGGAGATGTTTTTTAGTGGTGATTAAAACGCAATCAGCAATTGAGGACGGGAAAAAGATATATAATGAGATGCTCTCTGAAAATAATGTCAGTTTACCGCCACCCAGAATAATAACAGGAAGTGTTGAGGAACTGCTTAACAGCCCAGCTATGGACAGGCTTGTACAGTCACTTACCAAGCTTTATATAGAGAGTAAAGGCATGAAATAAATGGTGATGCTGTATGAATGAAAAATCCAGATGGGATAACCCTGTTCAGCCAAACTCAGAGAGAATAGCAATTCCACCATTTCCGGTTAGGTGCCTTCCGGAGTTCGCACGGGCTATGGCAGAAGGAATTTCGACTTCCACATCAACGGATCCTGCTATGGCTTCGGCGGCATTATTAGCGGCTTGTTCATTTTGTTTTTCGGGAGTTTACAAAGTCGAGGGAAAGCCTGGACATCAGGAACCTCTTAATTTATATGTTCTGATTATAGCTGAGCCGGCAGAGAGAAAATCACCTGTAATGCGATATATAAGGGAACCTTTTGATAGCTTCTGTAAAGTAATAAATGATAAAAATCAGCATGAATTATTTGCAGCAGATGAAAAATGCCGGCTTTTGGAAGCTGAATTAGAGCAGAAAAGAAAAAGCAGATCCGATCCGGAAGAACTTGCAGGTCTCCGTGAAGAAATAGAATTGCTGAAAAAGAAAAAGCCAGTCCGGATAACGATTGACGATGCAACTCCTGAGGCGTTGGCAGAGCTGCTTGATGTGAACAAAAGCCTGCTCATGTTGTCCGATGAAGCTGGAATGTTGAAGAATTATACCGGCAGGTATTCAAATGGTGTGCCGAATCTTGATTTGCTTTTGAAGTGCTGGGGCGGTGAGAGCTATCGGAAAGACAGGTGCAGCGGCTGTTCAATTTCCCTTGAAAGACCGTATCTATCGCTTTGCTTGTTCAGTCAGCCGTATATTTTGAGTGACCTTATGGGCGATAACGCATTCCGGAATAGTGGTATGACTGCGCGTATGCTGTATGTTTTCCCTAAGAGCCGTGTAGGAGAGCGAAAATATGTCACACCTCCCGTTAATCCTGAAGTTGTGACAAGGTATTCTGCATTTGTTGACATGGCTTTAAAGCACAAGTTGAATTGCAGTGGAGAAACTATTTTGTATCTGGACGATGAAGCAATACGGTTTTATGCTGGATTTTATGATACAATAATAGAACCGCATCTAAAAATTGATTTTCCGGAATGCCTTGACTGGGGTGGGAAATTTCATGGTCTTATATTACGACTAAGTGCTCTTATTCATTGCATGATTTATTTAGACGCGGGTGTTGACCCAAAAGCACGGAAAATAGGCACTGCCGCCATAAGAGCTGCAATAGAGATTGCAAATTACTTTAAGATGTGTGCAGTCAGGGCTTACAGCAGCGGAAGTGACAGTTCGGTATCCGAAGCGGAATATGTATTGAATAAGCTGCGAGAATACCGACAGTCCAGAGTAAGTGGGCGGGAGCTGTTGCATATCTGTAGGAAATTCAGCCGCAATGAGGAACTTATTCATCCAATAGAAAAGCTGTCCGAACTTGGCTGGCTGCGTGAAATTCCAACAGAATATAGAGGGTCGGGAAGAAAACCATCTAAGTCTTATGAGGTCAATCCAAAGGTATTTACAACGCGGCAATGAACCAAATGCACCAATATTATTTTGGAGCATTTGGTTCATATGGAACACGACTATTTTACTGCTGTGAAAATAGACGGATATTTCAGCGTTCCAAATGCGCCAAATGAAACAAATTATATGGTGCGTTAGGTACATTTGGAACATTAAGCCAGAGCGTGGGTGGTATTCCCCTAAAAAATAAAATGTTTTTTTCGGCATCTAATATGCTCCAAAAGATGGCATAAAAGCCGGAGATATTCAGATTATGTTTTTACGGCAGGAATAGATGGGTGAACCCATCTACGATACACCGCACCGCCAAAGGCGTTGCGCAAAGTGATACATTCGAATGATATCACCTGTTTAGGTGATGCACATAAACTTCCAGTTTTAAGAAAAGCGAGGTAACATAATGAAGAAAAGAAATCCACATCGTTCGGTAGTGCTGGGTGAAAATCTTTCCGAAGCACTGACAATGTACGCAGTGAAGAATCACATCTCAGGCTCTGAGGCAATTCGACAGTTTATTGATAAGGGTTTGTCGGTAACAAGTTACGAGCAGAATCAGAATGAAATCCGCAAGTATATTCGCGAGGAAATTGAGATTGTGATTCCGGTAGTTATGAAGCGTTACATGGACAGACTGATAAAATTGCAGGCTCAGGCTGCCCGTACTTCAGCTGCTGCATTGCAATGTACTGTGGCTGTGTTGGCTGAGAACTATATAGACACGGCAACGCCAGAAGAAATACTTGCCAGCGCCCTTAGGCAGTCCACAAGAATCACCAAGGAGCAGGTAAAGTCCGATGAGGACTATCTCAGAGAAGCACACGAGTGGCTTGACGGTGAACTCGGTAAGCCTAATGATATGTGAGTGCTGCAGAGAAAGGCACTATGTCTTAATTCATATCAGGTGCCGCATCATGCGGCACCTGATTTTTATAAATCTAAGAGTAATAGAGCAACCAAGAGAAATAAGTATTGTGAATGAAACAGTAAAAAATTATCTATATAATTTTTTTAATTGATGCATTACTTTTAAAATTCACTTGCTTTACATGTTACGCAAAATTATGACATTTTATGATGATGCTATTGAAAAAATAACTTTCATCGCTTATCATAATATCAAAATATATAATTCGTAAAAAGGGAGGAATTATAATGAAATTTAAAAACACTAAATCTAAGCGTTTTATTTCGGTTTTGCTATCTCTTTCAATCATTTCATCCATGTTCCCGCAGACATGGCAGATTGGTTATGCTGAATCCTCTGATGTTGCTGTAGAAGAAATCGAAAGTCAGTCTTTGGATAATAATTCCGAATTAATAAAGCAGGAATTCAACGGGCATCTGTATGCTGTAATTGATGATTCCATGACATGGACAGACGCAAAGGAATATTGTGAAGAACTTGGCGGACATTTACTCACAATCACAAGCGATGAGGAAAACAATTATTTTATTGATTCTCTTTTTTCGCAGAGCAGTAAGTCTCTTTGCTGGCTTGGAGGCTATTACGATGCGACAAAGTATAAGTGGAAATGGGTAACTGACGAGGAGTTTAACTATTCAAATTGGGACAGATGTATGCCTGATAGAAACCAAAATGGTCAGGAGTATGAAGATTATTTGATGACGTATAAAAATTCCAATCCGGGCGTATCTGGTAGCCAGAAATTCAAATGGAACGATATGTATGTTGACGGAATTTATCCTGGGGAGGAATACTTTTTTCATACAGATTTATATTGTTTTGTTTGCGAATGGGATTTCATTCCTGTCAAAGAGCCAGTAGAGAGTGAACTAAACTACGCTGTTTTTTCCGGAAGCCAAACACAGGGAATCAATCTATATGGTTGGAAAAGTCGATTTGATGGAAACATATACGCAGGCAATGGATTTAATTATGGTGGGTCTGAGCTATATGTAACTGGAAGGATTGATTCAGCTGGAGCAATAATAACAAACGGTTGGATAACAGAAATTGACGAAAGAAACGAGTATATTGACGCAATCAAAATGCCGGATTATGATAAGGTTATCCATGATAAAGCTGAACCATACGAGTATTTTGAGCAGAGTCCTGCATATGTTCAGGATAGGAATGTCATAAACAGTTCTATAAAAGTCGGCGGCGATGTAGTGATCAGTGGTACTACCTTTGAGGGGGATTGCTACATTATTGCTGATGGCAATATTACATATAATGTTGAGAGTTTTGTAAGCGCAGGAAGAGTTTTTCTGTATTCAAGAAACGGAAGTATAACAGTCAACGGCTCTCAGATAGACATTAATGGAGCAATGTATGCTCCAAATGGATCGGTGACTTTTAATACTTATGATACCACTATTACAGGGTTTATTTGTGCAGATACCATTAATTTTAACGGCAGTATTTTCAATGTTACTGGTGCAAATTTTGATATGGTCAAGTCCCGTACCAAGGGAATCGTAAAGACCTACACAACAGATAACGATTTCGCCGAGGGAACGCTTGACGGAGTCAGCCTTGCTGTGCCTGATCAGCTTATTTTAGCTGAAGAATATGGTACATCTGTGCCTGTTGAGAAGATTTACGGAGATACAGAGAGTGGCAAAGGTATAAAAATTACTTATACATCAGATAAATCTGCTTTATCTGATAAGGATGCCTCTGCTGTGATCAGTTATGACCTGAGTGGATTTGGTGAGGCAGATGTTAGTGATAATGCGGTTGACTTACTTATCCTGATTGATGAATCATGGAGCATGCAGGACTATAACAGGTTGGCATATGCTAAGAGCGCTGCAAAAGAAATTGTCAGTCAAATGAAAGCAAATGACAGATGTGCAGTTGTAGGCTTTTCATGGTACATACACGATGTTATAAAGTTTTCAAGCGATAAAACAGAGATCAATAATGCAATTGATAAGATAAATTATAATAATGGCACAGATATTGCAAATGGTCTTAACTATGCAATAAAGCAATTTGGTTCATCCGACAGACAAAAGTATATTATTCTTTTATCTGATGGCGAGGATTCAACTAATTCGTCAGTAGCGGCGAAGAAAGCAGCTGGAAGCGATATTCGTATTTTTGCTCTTATGATAGGCACAGGCACTCTTCAGATGCAAAATATCGCTATTAACAGCAATGGCATATATAAGAATGCCCCCACCTCTGATGAGATCGGCAAAATAATGTCTTATTTTGCTTCCGAGGTTTTCAATGTTGCTGGAAGAAATACGACATTTAAAACTACAATTACAAACAGGAATTTCATTGATTTATCTTCAATATCTCCCGTGCCTGCGGCAGTTACAGAGAATGCTGATGGCAGCATAACTCTTGAGTGGCATTTTGACAGAATATCTATTGATGAAGCCAAATCCATCACTATACCGATAAGTGCGACCGATGCAGAGGGTTTTGCGGAACTAGCCGAGAATACTTCGTGCGTATATTACGACCGCAGTGGTAAGCCGCATGTTATCTACCTTGATGATGTTACTCTGCCTATAAGCAATTATGTTGATAAGGGAAGCTGGTCTGTGATTTTCGACAGCGAACAGGCGGCGGTTGAATGGTCAAATATTTATTGGAATGGTCTTAGAGTCGGCGACAGCAAAATTGTTGTCAATGCGTCTGCCAGTGAGGACGGTATTGATTTCGGAGAGCCTGTTGCTGTTGTGAATTATGAGAATATATCCGGACTTTGCGGCAGATTTTTAAAGCTTGACGTTGAGATGACTGCTTCATCTGATGGAAGAACTCCGGAGCTTTACGATATAACCGCAGTATCCGCTGATGCTGAAAAAAAGGACTACGTCAATGAACGTCCTGTTGCAAAAATCCATGCGAAATCTGCGGCTAAGGTTCACATGCCCGTAAGTATCCGTGCGGAAATAACAGATGACTGTCTTTCCAGTGATATTGTGTCGGTATGGTCGTGCGACAGTGATTCCGTAGTTTTCTCGAATGAAACCGGTCTGTTCACAAGTGCAGTATTCTCTGAAACAGGAGAATATACCATTTCCTGTACAGTAAGTGACGGAGAGAATACATTTGAAACTACATGTTCTATAAAAGTGGAAGCGCTTGATGAATATGAGGACATAGATCCCGATGTAATTGAGAAGAAAGCACCAGAGATTTATGTAGATCTTCCTCAATATGCTGACAAAAAGCAGGTTATAAATTCCAAGATTGAGCTGCTGAACGATACGGAGATCTCATGGTATTCAGTAATATTCAAAGGAAATACTGCGGTTAATGTAGCTGATGATGGCAGTTTCAGCCTTACCATGCCCAACAGCAACGGAACATATCATGTGGCAGTTCGTGCGTTTGACTGGGCAGGTAACTGTGACATCAAAGAATTTGACATAATTGTTGACAGCTCGGTACCCGAAATTTTAGTATCTGCATCAGCCGACACTGTGTGCGCAGATGAAACCGCTTATTATACAGTAACTAAGTCAGTATCTCAGAAGATCAAATCTATTACCTATACGATCAACGGACAGAATATCGCAGAAACTGAGGACGGGATTTATCCGCTTAATACACAAGAACCGGGCGTGTACGAATTCTGCGCTGAAGCAGTTACATATGCTGGAGGTATCCTTACAGCCAAAGCTGTCATTACGGTTGTTGAACCAGATATTACTGCCCCGACTGTAAATATTGCTTTCGATAAGGAACTCTATGTGGAGGGAGATTCTCTTAATGCTGTAATAACTGCAAACGACGATATTGGGGTTGACAGGGTAGAACTGTACATAAACGGGGAAGAAGCAGCATTTGACGCTAATTATAATTTCACTGTTGACGTTCTTGAAGCGGGGATATATGAAATTACTGCAAAGGCTTTTGATGCGGCAGGGAATTGCGGATATTCTACATATACATTTGATATAGCTGACATGACATGCCCTGAACTGACGCTGACTGTGGATAAGTCGATCGTAGAACCTGGAGAAGCTGTCACCATAAATGTGTCTGCATTGGATAAGGGCGGAATTGCGTCCGTAGAGCTGTTTTTAAACGATACTGCAGTGGAGCTTACAGATAATACGGCAATTTTCGTGCCAGATTCTGTTGGAGAGTATGTAGTAAAGGCAGTAGCGAAAGATAATTCGGGAAACTCTGTTACACGGAGCATTACGGTTTCGGTTGTGGAATATGACCGGGAATCTCCGACGATATCTGTTTCATTCGACAAGGATATATATTATATCAGTGAATCTGCGTCTATAACAGTTACGGCGCAGGACAATATCGCCGTATCTGAAGTTGTTGTTAAATTCAATGATGAAATCCTTAACGGCAGCGATAATGTATATGCTACTCCGGAGCTTTCAGAGGGTGTGCATTTTGTTAAGGTAACTGCATATGACGAAGCCGGAAACTGGTCGACTGTGACCTATCAGATAACGGTCGATACTGAACTGGACATTACTGCCCCAGAGGTTTCAATCGTCGGTATTTCCCCTGCGGAAATTTACACTGGTGATTCTGTCACTATTGCCATAACAGCAACAGATGAAAGCGGTATTTCAGAGGTTACAGCGACAATAAACGGTGAAACAGTGCCTGTGATTGACGGAATGATAACCTACATTCCCGAAACAGTGGGCAGCTATGAAGTAGTAGTAACCGCCGTTGACGCATTTGGAAACAGCCAGTCAGCGTCCGCAGTATTTGAGGTTTTGGAAAGAAAAACACAGGATACAACACCACCGAATATTCATATTACAGCATCGTTTCCGAGTAGTATACCACGCGTTAACGATACCATTAAATTCAATGTAACGGCAAGTGATGACAGCGGTAGCGCTGATTTGACTGTTTTGGTTAATGGTGAGGAACTATATGGTAACAATGGAGTATATCAATTCACTCCAAAAAGTTCTGGTTCATATGTAGTTAGCTTTATAGCATCAGATCCCGCCGGAAATATTACTTTATTCGATTATCCTTTTGTTGTATATGAAAAAGGGGATATACCAACAGATACAACCAACCCAACAGGAAATATAACATTTAATAAGATAAGCGCAGTTGTTGGAGAAGAAATAATCGCTGATATAGAAGCACAGGACGACAGTGGTGAGGTGTTCATTGAAGCAAAAGTGAACGGAGAACCCGTTGAGATTGTAAATAATCAGCTCAGATTTATTCCAACAGAAGCAGGTAAATATACATTCGTTATTACTTTGTCTGATGCGGCAGGGAATAAGTCTATCTGTAATAGAATTATCACGGTCACGGAGGCTGATGTTACCGCACCAAGACTTGAAGTCAACAGTATACCGGACGCTATTATACTGGGACAGCAGATTGAAATCACTGCATCGGCGACAGACGATAGCGGTACTGTATATCTTACTGCGTCTATTAACGGTGCAGAAATAGATATTTCAAACGGAACAGCAGTATTCACACCCGAAACTGCCGGAGATTATACCATAGTAATTATTGCTTCAGATAACTCTGGAAACGAAAGGAACTTCACTAAGACAGTTCATGTCGTTGAACCGGGAACCGAGGACATAACTGCGCCCGAACTGGAGATCATCTCTTTCCCGGCACAGGCAGTAGTTGGTGAGGAGGTAAGGCTTGAATTCACGACCTTCGACGACAGCGGAAACGTATTTGCAAAGGTAACCGTAAACGGCGAGGAAATAGAGTATTCCAACGGCGCAGCAGTATTTACCCCTGAAACTGCCGGCAGCTATGATGTGGTTATTTCTGTGTATGATGCAGCTGGAAACAGTCGTACCGCAAGAGGTACTATCACTGTCACCGCAGCGGTGGACGACACAATACCCACACTCAGCATAACTGGACTTACTAACCAGATGTCGCTGGGAGAAACGGCTGTTGTTACTATTATCGCAGAGGACGACAGCGGCAGCGTTACCGTCACTGCATATATTAATGGCGAAGCAGTTGAAATCGCCAATGGACAGTTTGAGTTTACCCCTGAACAGACCGGGTCGTATACAATACTCATCAGGGCAGAGGACGCCGCAGGAAACTATGTTCAGAAAGAAATTGACGTTCTGGTTTCCGAGCTTTCTGCATACGAGGATAGCAGACCGGTTGTGACGATTTACGCAAATGACGGCTGGGATACTGCACGTCTGGGAGATACTATTGATGTTAATGTTACCGCATATGATCCTGACGGAATTGCAGCTCTTACAGTTACATTAAACGATGAGGAGATCAATCTTGACGCAGCAGGAAATGCGTCCTTTACGCCGAGCGAGATAGGCAGATATGTTATTTCTGCAAAGGCAGTGGACGTTCTTGGAAATGAGATCTGCGAAAGCTATAAAATTATGGTGATCAATACCGAGGACACTTCTGTCTGCGATATCGCCATCACTTCTCCTGCTGACGGCAGCGTAATTACAGAGCCGACGGATATTATAGGAACAGTATCCGGCGATGGTCTTGTTTTCTATTCGTTGGAATACTGTCCGGTAGATTCCGCAGAATACACTGAATTCGCATACAGCAGTGATCCTGTGAATAACGGTGTATTGGGTAATTTCGATCCTACGCTGCTTGAAAATGGCTATTACATCATTCGCCTTACAGCATACAGTTCCTGCTACAGCGTTGAGCAGGAGATAGTCGTGTCTGTAGAAGGGCAGATGAAGATAGGCAATTACTCCATTGCTTTTCAGGATATGGATATTCCGGTAACGGGATACCCTCTCACAGTAATAAGAAGCTATGACAGCAGAAGAAAGCAGACAAGCGGAGATTTCGGCTATGGCTGGGATTTAAGTCTTTCCAGCATAAAGCTGAACGAAAGCTGCGCCCCAGGGAAGTACTGGTCGCAGAAAAACACTTCTTCGATGTTTGGTTCTAAGTATTTCTTCTCTGAGGACAGGGTCCATGAAATATCCGTGGATTATGGCAATGGTCAGGTTGACAAGTTCAAGATGAAGCTTTCCCCCGACCAGCAGAATCTCTATCCTATAAACTACGGAATTTCCGTAAGCTATGAGGCGCAGGGAAATACCAAATCCACATTAGAAGCTATAGGAACTACCACCGATTTGATTTACAACGGTGGAACCATGTGCTACAGCAGCACTATCACTCCATATGCTCCGAGCCAGTACAAGCTCACAAGAGCTGACGGAACAGTATACATACTCAGCGCTGCAAACGGTGTTGAGAAGATTACAGATACTAACGGCAATGTAATCACCTTCACCGAGAACGGCGTAACTCATTCCGACGGCAAATCCATTACGTTTGAGCGTGACTCGGAAAACCGCATTACGAGAATAACCGGATCTTCCGGCAAAACTATTGAGTACAGCTATGACGTAAATGGAAATCTTTCTGTCGTTACCGACGAAGCAGGAAAGAATACGGCATTCAAGTACGACAGGAATCATTATCTGGCGGATATTATTGACTCGCGTGGTGTAAAGATCGCCCGCAACGAGTATGACGAAAACGGAAGACTTATAGCGACCGTTGACGCAAACGGAAATCGTCTCGAATTTTCTCACGACATTGACGGCAGACGTGACGTTGTAACCGACCGTCTAGGAAATTCCACCCTGTATATTTATGACAACAGGGGAAATGTCATTTCTGAAACAGACGCGCTGGGTAATACTACCCTTTCTACCTATGATGAACGAGGAAATCTCAAGACCAGAACCGACGCACTCGGCAATACAACGACCTATAATTATGATTCACAGGGCAATCTGATTTCTGTAATGGACGCTCTCGGAAACACTGTAACTAATACATACAGCGAAAAGGGACAGCTCCTCTCTATTTCATCAATGGGAGTAACTCAGTTCATCGTTAATTATGACGAGTTCGGCAACCTTACCTCCACCGAGGACGGAATGGGCGGCAAGACTGAGTATGATTACGACAAGAATGGCAGAGTGACTAGCATTTCGGACAGCGTAGGCAGCTATATGAAGATGTACTATGACGCTGACGGAAACGTGGTATCTTCAATCAACGGGAACGGCGAAACTGCGTCCTTTACCTATGACAGCGAGGGCAACTGCTCCTCCAAGACCATTACCCGCAGGACAGAAAGCGGTGTTGAATCACTTACCGAGCAGTATTCTTACGATGTTTACGGGAATGTGATACAGATAATCTATGCGGATGGCTCTGTTACCAGCATGGAGTACGATTCTGTCGGAAACATGACCGCCGCAGTAGACGCAAAGGGCAGAAGAACCAGCTACGAGTACGACTTGTTTGGAAATCTCGTAAAGATCACCTATTGCGACAACACCACCGAAACCTTTGAATACGATGCAGAGGGCAGGAATACAAAGGCTACCGACCGTCTGGGCAGAAGCGTTGAAATGACCTACGACGCAGTGGGAAATCTCATCAGCAAGATCTATCCCAACGGCTCTCAGGTAAGCTATACCTATGACGCGAAATACCGCCTTGTTTCTGTAACAGGAGCAAACGGCGGCGTGACCCGCTATGAGTACGATGTCCTTGACAGAAACATGGCAATAATTGACGCTCTTGGCAACCGGACAGAGTTCGGCTATGGAGCGACAAACGGTCAGCTTGAAACCATGACCGATGCCAAGGGCAATACCTACACCTACGGCTACGACCTGAACGGCAACCGCACCTCCGTGACAATGCCGGACGGCACCAGCGTTACCACTGACTACGATGCAAGAGGCAGGGTAATTTCCCAGGCTGACCAGCATGGTTATACAACGAAATACAGCTATGACGGCGCTGACAGGCTGACGTCAGTCACTGACGCGCTCGGAAATGTATGGAGCTACGAGTATAATTCTGTCGGCGAGCTTGTTTCCATAACGGACGCAAACGGCAATGTCACCCGCTATGAGTACGACAACGCAGGCAGAGTAATAAAGACCACAAATGCTGCGGGAAGCTCTGCGACCGTGGTTTATGATGAGGCGGGGAACGTCCTGAAATCCACGGATTACGCAGGAAATGTTACCACCTACACCTATGACGATTTTGACAGAGTAATTGCAAAGGCGGTTGGCGGCGATACTACTTGCTACGCCTATACCGCTGATGGCATGCTTTCCGGCGTAACAGACAAAAACGGCACGATAAGCTATAACTACGATGTAATGAACGGTCTTACCTCGGTAACGCTGTATGACGGCAAAACCATAGATTACACCTATGACGAGGCTTGCAGACTTACATCTGTGGAAACTCCGTTCGGGGCGACGCAGTACGAGTACGACCTGATGGACAGGATCGTGCGCGTTGTGGCTAACGACGGCAAGGCTACGCTCTACGAATATGACGCAAACGGCAACAGAACAGCCGTCCGCTATGCCAACGGACTTGTCGTAACCTATGAGTACGACGAGGTCAACCGCCTTGTCCGTGAGAAAATACTTGACAAGAACGGCGCGCCTGTGGTAGAATATACCTATACCCTTGGAGCAGCCGGAGAGCGCATTAAGGTTGAAGAAACCGGAGCAGCTTCCGACCGCACCGTTGAGTATGAGTATGACGAGCTTTACCGCTTGGTAAAGGAGACCGTATCTAATGATAACGGCATAACCGTCACCGAGTACACCTACGACCGCAACAGCAACCGCCTTACAAAGACGGTTGACGGCGATGTCATCAGCTATGCCTACAATGAGCTGAACCAGCTTGTTTCGGAAACTGGCATTGCTTACGAGTATGACCTCAACGGAAATCTCATCAAGAAAACAGAAGCTGACCAGACCACGACCTACACCTACAACGCTCAGAACCGGCTCATCAGAGTTACCGTTCGGAGCGGACAGCAGGTGAATGTTGAGGAATATCGCTACGACTATGCGGGCAACCGTATCGCGAAGATCGACGAACTCAGCGCGACATACTATCTTGTCGATACCAACGGAGTGCTTTCACAGGTGCTTGCGGAGTATGACGAGAACGGCTCTTTGACAACCTTATACACCCGCGGCGATGAGCTTATCTCGCAGGAGCGAAACGGCGTAAAGTCGTACTATCTCTATGACGGCTTTGATTCCGTAAGAATGCTGACGGACGAGGGCGGTTCTGTAACCGATACCTACACCTTTGACGCATTCGGCAACCTGACTGATTCTACGGGCGATACCGAGAACAGCTATCTCTACCGCGGCGAACAGTACGACAGCTCTACTGGGTTGTATTATCTCCGTGCAAGATATATGAATCCCTCGACAGGCACGTTCATCACTATGGACGAGTATGCGGGAAGCGTGTTCGAGCCTGTTTCACTGCATAAGTATCTTTATGCGAATGCTAATCCTGTGATGAACAGCGACCCGACGGGGTATGAGACTTTGAAAGGTCAGTTAACAACCGCGGCGGGAATTGCTGTTTTGTCAACAATGCTTGTAGCAAATTATAATGGCATTTTAAATGCTATGAACTTCATGCTGACAGAAATTTGTACTTCTGTTGCAATTGCTGCAGATACTGTTGCTGAGTGGTGTGAAGGGCTTGCTAATGGGCAAATTACTTCTTCTGAAATGGACAATGAAGTTAAGGATAGTGCAATGGAGGATTCCCCGAATGCAGATGATTCTGGAAAAGAAGAGTCTGATGATAAAATCGGGCGTTTGATTGGAACTACCAGACCTGGTAGGAAGACAAGAGGAAGAACAGATCAGCGCGAAAAAGAGAGGCGATATGTCTACTGCGAATGATGATTTCGATGGCTTGAATCCAACAAATGTTAGAGATATTCCAGGTGGTAGGGTTGGTGAACTTGATGGTGGAAAAAAGGTAAATGTACGTGACCATAGCAGTGAAGGAAGTCCAACCCTAGAAAATTCAGTATCCAAACGGGGGGAGGGTGAAAATTAGATATAAATGAGTAAATCTGATAAATACATCGCCATTGAAGGTTGTAAAGACTATTGTTTTTTGGAGCAATTAAATGATGGCTTTGGAGAATTAAAACTTTTGTTAAGCAAAAAGAACTCATACGATAGGTTAAGCATAATTTTCAATAATGTTTTGACTTATATATCTACCTACGAAACTGCAAGAAGCAAAATTTTTTATGAGGATATGCAACTTAGCTCACGTAGTGTTTTTTTTGAAGTAATTAATTCTTCGTATATTCAATGGCTTGAAGAACAGTCAAATGGTATTTATTTGCATACTAGCATGAAACATTATTGCGTAATAACGACTGAATATGTAATAGATATTGTATGCGAAATGTTATCAGATCAATTATGTTATAATTTTATCAGATTGCCCTAATATTTTTTCACTGCTTTGTAATGTAAGCAGTGATTTTTTTTAAAAACAGTGAATATGTGTTCCTGCAATCAACCGTCTTGTCCGCGAGAAAATACTTGACAAGAACGGTGCGCCTGTGGTAGAATATACCTATACTCTTG
>ENA-ORPH01001157-ORPH01001157.1-human-gut-metagenome-genome-assembly--contig:-NODE-1157-length-26540-cov-3.496998_pt1 | contig 26540 bp, 27 predicted proteins | sample MGYA00242142_ERZ509074 | MGnify/ENA primary metagenome ERZ509074 (study PRJEB26280, sample SAMEA2338724) | human gut metagenome | biome: human gut; feature: human-associated habitat; material: faeces...
GCGGCCGCGGAATTGTACGGATTGAAAGTGTTGCGTGCCGGTATAGAAGATTCCGATCTGAACACAACGCGGTTCTGGGTGCTGGCGCGCAATCCCGCCGAAAGGGTCGACCCGGCGCTGGCAGTGACTTCTTTTATATTCTGGGTAAAAAACAAACCGGCCGTTTTATACAAATGTCTGGGAGGATTCGCAACAAACGGGATTGACCTTTTGCGTCTGGAAAGCTACGTTGATCCCGAACGTTTTTTGACTTCCGCCGGTTTTCTGGTCGACGTTGCGGCTCATGCCGGTTCGGATTCCTTTAAAAGAGCGTTTGAAGAATTGGCTTTTTTTTCTGAAAAAGTAAAAATTTTGGGAACTTATGCCGCTGATCCGTATCGGGCGGAAATGAAAAAACGACAACAGGAGAACATCGGGTGAAAAAAGTATTATGCGCTTTGATTTTTTTGGTTGCGGGAACTTTTCCGGCCTTTGCCGCTGACAGCAACGACGGATTTTATACCCGCGCGGATATCGGGTATGTTTATGGAACGGAAAACGGCGTAAAAAAAGGATATGCGGCGCAAACCGGCTTCGGACAGAAATGGGGCGGTTTCCTGCGCAGCGAATTTACGTTTGAATATACGCGCGCCCGGTTAAAAGGTCCCGATGCCTTTGACGGAGCCGGGCTGACCGTGCGTTCCCGCCTGCCGTCCTGGGCAGCGATGACGACGACTTATGCCGATTTGTTTTCCTATAAAGGCATAACTCCTTATATCGGCGCGGGAATCGGCGTTTCACGCAACGATATGCCCGATATGGTCGTCAACGGACGGCAGAAATTCGGCGATACGGTTTTTCGTCTGGCCTGGAAAGCCGCCGGGGGCGTGGGCATTGATCTGCCGGAAAATCTGGTGCTGGATATCGGTTATGTTTATGCCGATCTGGGGCGTTTTTCCACAAAGGCCGTTTTCGGCCCCGCCATGCATCAGGACGTAAAAGTGCGTAAAGTTTATATTGGCCTGCGCTACAATTTTTAATCGGAGCGGTTTTCTGTGATACACGATTTCTTGTTTTTTACCGTTTTGCATCAGCCGTTGTGGATATGGCTGATGTTTTTGGGAATCGTCTGTGCGATTTTGTTTCTGGATTTGGGAATTCTGGAAAAAAAGGCGCAGGAAATCAGCGCGAAAAAAAGTCTGCTGCTGTTTTCAACGTATGCCGCCATTGCCTGTTTGTTCGGCGGCTGGATCCATTGGTATTTCGGCGAAGAAATGGCGTCGGAATTCTTTATGGGTTACATCGTCGAAATGGGGCTGTCGATTGATAACGTTTTTGTGATTTCCCTGGTTTTTTCCTATCTGGCGATTCCGCGTCCTTTGCAGCACCGCGTTTTATTCTGGGGGATTCTGGGGGCGGCCGTGCTGCGCGGCATTATGTTCGTCATCGGGGCGGAGATTTTGGACAGATACGATCCGGTGCTGCTGATTTTTGCAGTATTCCTGATTTATTCGGGATTAAAAATGCTGTTGTCGAACGAACCGGCGATCAATTTATCCGACAGCCGTATGCTGCGTTTTTTCCGTCATTATCTGCGGGTGACAAACGAACTGCACGGCGAACATTTTTTTGTCAAGCAGCCGTCGCAGTCCGAAACGGGAAAGATGAAGTGGTATGCGACGCCTTTGTTTTTGGCGCTTTTGCTGATTGAATTCGGCGACGCTTTGTTCGCGATCGACAGCGTGCCCGCCATGTTGGCGGTATCTCATGAAACATTCGCGGTTTATTCCAGCGATATGTTTGCCGTTCTGGGGCTGCGGGCGCTTTATTTCCTGTTGTCCGCCGCAATGCATCGTTTTTCTTATCTGCAGCCGGCCTGCGCGATTCTGCTGGTGGCGATCGGAATCAAAGTGTTTATCGGCGAATTCTTTTTCAAAGTGGACGACCGGATTTCTCTGCTGGTCACCTTTATTCTGCTGGCCGGCGGCGTTTTGCTGTCTTTGTTTAAAACGGCGGAGAAAGAAGAACAGAAAGAAAAAACGGCAGAAATGCAGTCGCAGCGCAAAGCGTCTTGAAATTTATTTTTGCCCTTTTAGAATCGTGCTACAATAACTTTTTGCATAAAGTCAAAGAGGTGCCGGTGAAGTTTATTCTGTTTTTCCTGATGTTTTGTCTGGCGGCCTGTTGTGCGCCGGTTCCGGTTTTAAACGAAAAATATGATTTATGGATCTACGCGCGGTATGTCGTGACCAATGACGGCGTATTGAAAAACAAATATGTCGGCATAACGCGGGACGGAAAAATCGGCGATATTTCAAGCCGGAAACCGCAGCATGAAACAATTATCGACGCCGGACGGCACATTTTGGCGCCGGGATTTATCAATGCGCACGATCATCTGGCGTACAATCACCGCGGGCCGTATTACGAATATTCTTTTCCCCGTATGGAACGGTATAATCACCGCCGGGACTGGAGCGGCGGCTGCCGCGGTTATGAAAAGCGGCAGAACGCCAAGACCGGCCGTCCCGAATTTTTAATCTGGAACGAACTGCGCCAAGTCGTCGCGGGAACGACAAGCAATGTAGGCACCGGCGGATATCCGGGATTTCTGCGTAATTTCGGCGATGTGCCCAACGAAGGGCTGAATCTGCCCAAAACGGTATGGAGCGATACGTTCCCTTTAAAAGACAATGATAAGTGCAAATACATGATGCCGAAAGGGGACGGTTATCCGTTCCACCCGAAAAACAAACCGGACGTTGTTTATATCGTTCATGTCGCCGAAGGCAAAGACGCTTTTGCGCGCAACGAATTTGTAAATATCAGCTCCGATGAGGGAAAAAGAAACAATATTCTGGGGGAAAACATCGGTTTGATTCACATGGTCGGTGTTTTGGAGCAGGATATTAAAAAAGTGGCCGACGCCAAAGCGACGGTGATCTGGTCACCGCGGTCCAATTTCGCTCTGTACGGCGTGACGGCGCCGGTGTCTTTGATGAAAGATTACGGAATTAATCTGGCGCTGGGGACGGACTGGGCGTATTCCGGATCCGTGCATATTCTGGAAGAATTAAAGGTCGCCGCGGATTACAATGCCAAATACCTGAATAATATTTTCACGGCCAAAGAGCTGTGGCAAATGACAACGGTCAATCCCGCGAAACTGATGCAGTTGTCGGATCAGATCGGCGATATTCGCCCGGGCATGCAGGCCGATCTGGTTTTGTTTAACGCAGAAAATAGACGGTTCAAGACGGACGAAGACATTTATAAGGCCGTGATCGGCATGGATTCGTCGAAAACGGAACTGGTGATGCGCGGCGGAACGATTCTGTACGGCAAATGGAAATTGCTGGACGGGGTGATTTCTGATATTCCCGGAGATACCGACGAATTTTTCGGTGAAAAATATTATATCGGCACGACGGTTGAAACGGGGTATTCTTATCAGGAACTGCTGGCGGCAAATAAAAAAGCGCAGACTTACCGCCTGTTCCCGGATTTAAGGAAAAAGAAAACGCCGATTGCTTATCCGGTCAGTCTGAAAAACCGGCTGTATCCTTCGGCGCCGACGTGGACGGGGATAACTTCGCCGTCTGATCCCGACGGAGACGGCGTAACGGCGGGCGACAGCGACGCGGGGTATTTTAATCCGCTGCGTCCGGTCGATCTGACGGATAACGGCGGGAACCAGACGCGGGCGCGCCGTCAAAACAAAAAATAATTTTCTCCTCTTGAAAGAAGAAAGAAGCGGGACTATATCCCTTTTATCAGGATATCGCCGCACAGGGGTGTTCTGGTGACGGGTGTCTTTTGGAACCCGCCGGTTATTTGCTCATTTTCAGGAGAAATACAATGGCTTTATTAACGTCTAACAATCCGTTTATGCTTGGTTTTGATTCTTTGGAACGCATGCTTGACAGGGCGGCGAAAAATTCGGAAAGTTATCCGCCGTACAACATTGAACAGATTGATCCGTCCCATTTGCAGATTACGATTGCCGTCGCCGGTTTCGCCGAAGAGGATTTAACGATTGAAGTCGAAGACAAGCAGCTGGTAATCCGCGGCCAGCATGTCGAAGATGAAAACGCGCCGGCGCGCCAGTATTTATACCGTGGCATTGCCGCTCGCCAGTTCCAGCGTTCCTTTATTCTGGCTGACGGAATCGAAGTGATCGACGCGCATTTGGACAACGGTCTGCTGCATATTGATTTGAAACAGAACGAACCCGAATCAAAAGTCCGTCAGATTAAAATTTCTAAAAAAGATCACGATAAAAAGATCGAAAAAACGCCTGAAAAGGCAAAAATAGAAAAGAAATCTTCGTAAACTTCTCAAAGCAGCAAAGGAGGTCGTCGTGCTGATCAAAACAGATAAAAAAGACATAACGACCGACGATTTGGCCAGGTTGGGCGTGAATTCCGTCGCGTACATCAAAAAAAAGATCGTCGATAATCGCAAAATGTGGTTCATTTATGCGGCCGAAGGGACAGAATTAGCCTATACAGACGATGAAAATAAGGCTATATCTCTGGTCATTGATAATGAACTGATACCGGTGAGCGTCCATTGACACATACTGCGAACAATACCTGCATCAGATGCGGGAAACCTTTACAGCTCTGCGTTTGTACGAACGCAGAGCCTTTTGATAACCGCCATTTTGTGCTGATTTTGCAGCACCCGCAGGAACAGGATAAAGAACTGGGAACCGCGGGAATTATCTGTTCCATGCTGAAAAATTCCCGGCTGGAAATCGCGTTGTCGCGTCCCGGTCTGAATGCCGTTTTAAAACGTCCGGCCGATCCGAAAAAATGGGGCGTTCTGTATTTGGGGGCGCAGAATGAAACGCCTGTCGCGCCGGGGCTGTACGCCTTAAGCCGCAAGGGAAATCTGCTGGATAACACGGCCGAATGTCTTGAAAAATTGGAAGGCGTTATTCTGCTGGACGGATCGTGGAGCCAGGCAAAGGCTTTGTGGTGGCGCAATCCGTGGCTGTTGAAAACGCAGCGCCTGCTGTTGGTGCCGCAAAAGCGGTCTTTGTACGGCCGGCTGCGCAAAGAACCGCGCAAAGAAAGCGTTTCAACGCTGGAAGCCTGCGCTTTATGTCTGGATTATCTGGGCGAAGATCCGCGGATATCCGCCGGCTTGACGGACGCTTTCGCCCGGCTTTTGGAAAAATACAAAGCGCTGCGCGCCGGCGCCGCGCCAGACAAAAGATGATTTTGATTTTTTGAAAAACTTCTTTTATCCTGAAAACAGGTTAAATGTTTCAGGAGAATTTAAAATGTCCGAATTAAAACTGGCCGAAATCGCCATCGTCATTTCCAACCGTGAAAAATCCGCATGCCCCGTTAATGACCTTTTGACGCAGTACGGGGATTATATTATCGCCCGCATGGGGGTGCCGCATCGTTCCCGCCAGATGTTTATTATTTCTGTCGTTATGGAAGCGCCCGCGGAAAAAATCACGCAGCTGTCCGACGAATTGAACAAACTGGGAAATATTCAAATAAAAACGATGATGATCTGAGGCATTTTTTAGACAAAAAATACCTTTATTTGCCAAAAAAGGTGTGTTAGGCTGTTTATCAGTTGCACACCTTTTTTATACAGGATTTTTCATGGTAAAAGAATACACCCATACAAAACGCGCCCGCCGGGGAAATGCCGGGGCGCAGTATGGTTACAACAACGGGCGTCCGGCCAAAACGGCGGACAGGGAACGCGCCGCGCGCGGACAGTTTGACTTTGACGTCATCAACGGCTTTCGTTTAAAAGAGGTCGAATTTAAGTCGCCGCCCAAAAAACAGCGCGAAGCGATGCGCGAACAGTTTAAAAAGGAAGTCCGGCCGGCCTTTTTAAAATACGTTGCCGAACATTTTGAAAAGGAATTGCGCGCTATGGGGATTTCGGATACCGGTCTGGCCACCATGCGCAAAGGGTACAGCGTCAACGGGTATAACGTTCACCATAAACTGCCGATTCATGGCGGCGGCACGAATGATTTTAAAAATCTGATTATTATGCCGATCAAACCGCATGACGAGCTGCATCATGACGTTATTGATCCGCAGATCAAGAACCAGAACTTAAACGCGGGCGTGAAAATCAAGCTGCCGTGGAGCGACGATATGGTCTGGAAACGTCCGGTTCGGTCGCGCGAACAGCTGAATACGGCGGTTGTTCAAATGGCGCAAAAACGTCAGGGGCGTTAAAAACCGTTGAAGAAACGGATTTTCTCCTCTAGAATACACCGAAATTGGTTTACTACTGTTTAGGAAAGAATAATGATTGAAGATATTCTGAAAAAACTGGCCGACGATGACGGCGCGATGATTGTCCGTCCCGCTTCCAGCAAAGATCTGGCTCAATGTCAGAAGGATATGGCCGAAATCGGCCTGCCGCCCGTTCCGCAGGGATATATTGACTTTTTAAGGGAAGTCAACGGCTTTGCCTGGAACGGCATTGAATTTTTCAGCACCGATCAGGTAACGGATCCCGAAAGCAATTATACGTTAAACGATATCGTAACGGCGAACGAAGATTTTTCCGAATACAATGACGATCTGGAAGGCTGCGTTCTGCTGGGCCGCGCGGACGATGATCTGTATGTTTACAACACGGCGAATGAAAAGTATGAAGTTTTGGACTTTACGGGCCATGACGTCATGGAAGATTTCGATGCTTTTGACGCCATGTTTGAAGGTGTCGTTTCTCCCCGGTTGTAATGCTTTGTTAGTTTCTGATTTCGATTTTGTTCTGCCGAAGGAAAGGATAGCTTCCCGTCCGGCGGAACCGCGGGAATCCGCCGGGCTGTTGCATGTCTGCCCGCCGGATTCTTTTATTGACGGCCATATTTCCGATTTTCCGTCTTTGCTGCGGCCGGACGATTTGCTGGTTTTCAATGATACCAGAGTGATTCCCGCGCGCTTGTTCGGCAAACGCGCAAACGCCGCGATTGAAGCGACGCTGTTTAAGGCGATCGGTTTGAATCAGTGGGAAGCTTTGGTTAAAAATGCGCGCCGTCTGCGTGAAAACGACGTCGTGTGTTTTTACCCGCCGAACGATCCGCAGGCCGATCCGTTGGAAGCACGCGTTCTGGGCCGCGGTGAAAGCGGTACGGTCGTGCTGGAGTTTTTGACGGATTCTTCCGTTTTGTTCGCCGCGCTGGAAAAGTACGGCGTTATGCCTTTGCCGCCGTATATTCATCGGGAAAAGGCAGGCTACGAAGACGATAAAAGAAATTATCAGACGGTGTATGCCGTCCATGACGGCGCCGTTGCCGCGCCGACGGCCGGTCTGCATTTTACAAAAGAGTTACTGGCGAAAATTGACGCGATGGGCATTGAAAATGTTAAAATTACGCTGCACGTTGGCGGCGGGACTTTTCTGCCGGTAAAAGCGGAAGATACCAAAGATCATGTTATGCATGCGGAATTCGGGAATATCTCGCCTCAAAACGCCCGTTTGCTGACGCAGGCGAAACATGACGGTCGACGGATCGTTTCAATCGGGACGACGGCTTTACGGCTGCTGGAAAGCGCCGCGGACGAAACGGGGACAATTCGGCCGTTTCATCAGGAAACGTCGATTTTTATCACGCCGGGATATAAATTCAAAGCGGTTGACGCTTTGTTTACGAATTTTCATCTGCCGTGTTCCACTTTGTTTATGTTGGTTTGCGCTTTTTGCGGAACGGCATGTATGAAGGCCGCTTATCAGCATGCGATACAAAGCGAATACAGGTTTTTTTCTTACGGGGACGCCTGTTTTTTAGAAAAATGCTAAAGTATATTGATTAAAACTTGCACTTTTCTTAAGATTATTCTATAAGAAGCCTTGTAACATTTGATCAGGAGATAATAATGTCTGAATCTTTTACAAATGAAGATCTTTTAGCTTTTACAACGGAAATCGTTTCTGCACATGTTTCCAACAATGAAATATCTGCAGCCGATCTGCCGAAATTAGTTCAGGACGTATACCGCGCTTTGGCCGGTATTATGGCGCCGGAACCTGAAGTAGAACAGCTGCAGCCTGCTGTGCCGGTTAAAAAGTCTGTTTTTCCGGATTATATCGTTTGTTTGGAAGACGGTAAAAAATTAAAAATGCTTAAACGTCATTTAAAAACAGCTTATAATATGACTCCGGAAGAATATCGCACACGTTGGAACCTGCCGGCGGATTATCCGATGGTTGCCCCCAATTATGCGGAGCGCCGCTCCGGATTGGCCAAAAAGATAGGCCTGGGAATGCGTTCTAAAAAATAAAAAAGAAGGCATTACTTTCGGGTGATGCCTTTTTTTAAGGAGTAACGTTTGAAAAAACAAAACCGTTTCTGGGAAACTAAAAAACTGTCGGAAATGACACATGAAGAATGGGAAGCTTTGTGTGACGGTTGCGGCAAATGCTGTTTGGAAAAGGTTGTTTTTGAAGACGACGGAACGTTGGCGTTTACAAATATTGCCTGCCGTTTGCTGGATCGCGTCGCCTGCCGGTGTCGGCATTATGCAAAACGCAGTCGTTATGTCCCGGAATGTAAACGAATCAGTCCGGAAAATCTGAAATATTGTTATTGGCTGCCGAAAACGTGCGCTTATCGTTTGCTGGACGAAGGGCAGCCTTTGCCGGTATGGCACCCGTTAATTACGGGGTCGCCGTTAAGCGTGCATCAGGCAGGTATGTCCGCCGCGGGACGGTGTGTTTCCCCAAAACCCGAAGAAGAATTTCAAAATTATATCGTGGATTGGGACGATTTATGATTAAAGAAAACCGGCAGACAACGGCGGCGGTTTGCTATCAGGGAACAAAAATTCCCGTTACGATCGAACGCAATCCGCAGGCAAAGCGCGTCCGTTTAAAGCTCAGCCGCAAATCCGGCGGAATTGTTTTGGTTCTGCCGCTGCGGGCTTCTCAACGGGTCGGCATGGCTTTTGCCCAAAGCAAGGCGGACTGGATCGCAGCTCAGCTGAACAGTCTGCCGCGGAAAAACATTTTTCAAGACGGCATGCCGTTATCTTTTTTGGGAACGCAGGTTGTTATTCATCATTCTCCGTCTGCGCGGCGCGGCGTCTGGCTGGACGGAAATGTGATCTGGGTGTCGGGGCGGGCGGAGCATCTGCCGCGGCGCGTTCAGGATTTTTTAAAAAAGGAATTTGCCGTTTATGCCTTGAAAAAAGCGCGGGAAACGGCCGATCTGGTTAAAGTGAAAGTACAAAAGGTCACCATACGCGACACGGTGTCCCGGTGGGGCAGCTGTTCGGGATCGGGGCATTTGAGTCTGTCCTGGCGGTTGGGACTGGCGCCGCGGTTCGTTGCGGATTATGTGATTGCGCATGAAGTTGCGCATTTGGTGGAAATGAATCATTCCGATGCGTTTTGGCGGGTTGTCGCCGGGTTATGTCCGGTATACCGAAAAGCTGAACTGTGGCTGAAAAAAAATGCGGCTTATTTATACAGTTTTGGCGGCGGAGAGGAAAAACAGTCATGTTGAAGAAATTATCGGTTTTAATTTTTATCACTTTTTGTTCTGCCTGCTCTTTTTTCCGGCCGTCTGTTTTATCTGCCGCCCAAAAAGGGGAATGGAAAAAAGTTTCCGTTCTGGCCGAGCAAAACAATGACGTCAATATTTCCGACACCGGCGGTATGACGCCGTTGATGCTGGTGGTGGAACGGGGAAACTGGGACGAATTGAACAAAACGGAATCGCGGCCGGAAAATATTTTTCAGGCGTTGGAAACTTTTTCCGCTTTGAAACAATCGCCCGAATATGCGGCATTAAAAGCTTTGTTGGCCGCGGGCGCCGATATTAACGCTACGGACATTCGCGGACGCACGGCTTTGATCATTGCCGCGCAAAAGGAAAATGCGGTCGCCGTTTCCGCGCTTTTAAAAAATAATGCCGATCCTTCAATCCGGGATATGTATGATTATACGGCTCTGTCTTATGCGGAAAATCAGGAAATTATCCGGCTGCTGGTTCAAGCCGGAGAACGGAAAAATTAAAAACCGTTCTGCCAGCCTTTGGCGGCGCGGCTGTATTTTTTGTTCCATTCGTTTTTAATCAGTCCGGTCGTCTGATACTGTTCCATTAATCGGGTCAGCAAATATGTTTTTTCCGTCGTCCGCGGCAAAATGTAAATGCCGGCGATTGTCGGCGTTTTGCAACCGGTGGTTTCGGGAAAGCTGAAGGGTTCTCCGGTAATGCGGCATTTAGCCATGTCGGCGAAAATACGCGCTTCCATATAGGCGCCGCTGTAACCGTACCTGTCCGAAAAATCGGCCAAAGGCGGATTGGAAAAGCGCGTTCTGATCCGTTCAAACAGCGCTTTATGCCGGTCTAAAACCGGCCCGTTTCCTTTAAGAAGTTCTTTAAAATCTTCTAAAACGACAGGATTTTTCCACCCGCCGCCGAACAGCAGGAACGTATGCGGCATTCGGACGTTTTCGGGAATAAAGGACAACGTGTACAGAAACGTATAAGCGCTGAGATATTCAATTGTCCGAAGCGTATTTTTAAATCCGTATTCTCTTTGCGCGGCTTGCAGATCCAGACGATACCAGCCGGGATCCGAAGATTTCGGCGGCGGCTGCAAATAAAAATTTTTACCTTCGTTTGTAACGGCGGCCGTATCAAACAATTCGGATAAAAGCTCCATGACGATTTGTCCCTGCCGGCCGTAACGACCGTCCGGATCGTACGGTTCGCCTTTGGCCGAACGGACCAGCATGTCGGCGAAATGATTAAAGGGGCCGATATCCCAGCCCTGCGTAACGTCCCGGTGATCGTTTGTTTCGGATATAATGGCGATATTACCGGTATTGCCCGCATTGCAGAAAGCAACGGGAAAAGCGCCTTTTTCCCGCAGATCGGTGGCGATATGCCGATTGTGGACAGGAGCCAGAGGCGCCGCTTCTCCGCCGTTCATTAAATCGTCGGAACGGAAATCATAAATTACCGGCAGATCGGTCAAGTCGGCCAGACGAACCGCATCGGCAACCTGCAGGGTATAAGGCTGCTGCCGTCCGGCAATGGAAGGCGGAAAATGTCCGCATGTCTGCCCGTGCCAGCCGACGGCGGCAATGTCCGATTTGTCAATTCCGGACTGATCGCACAAAGCGTTAACCGCCTGTGCCGTTAAAAGCGTGTAGTTTTTTAAAACGCGTTCAAAAAACGGATTGTTTTCCAAAAACACCGGATCGCCGTCATGCGCGGCAATTTGAGCGCGCAGCCGTATGACGTCATCGGTTAATTCCGCCGGATACTGCCGGGTGCAAAAAGCCAAATCTTTGATGTGTCCGTTGTCAAATTCGCATAAAACCGCATCAACGGCGTCCAAAGAATTGCCGGTCATAATGCCGATTGTTTTTATAGACAAGGCTTCCTCTTGCGAAAGATTATTTTAACGGCAGCGGCGTGACCTTATACTGACCGGGAGCCAGCTTTGCCGCGTCTGTTTTGACGCCGTATTCCTGCTTGGGTTGTCCCGAAGCCGTTGTCGGCGTCGTCGGTGTTTCCTGCGGGCCTTTGGGCAGAACGAATTTTTTCGGATCCGACGGGAAAGCGTTTTTCTGGAAACGCATCAGCATATATCCCGCGCCGCCGCCGTATGCGGGCCCCGCGACGCCGAACGAATAATTCGCCCCGATTACGCCGTAATCCAAATCGACATAATCAATGGCAAACACGTTTGAAACCATTGAATCCGAAGTCGTCGTAAATTTACAGACATAACCGGTATCTTCCATTAAAACGTAATCCGGTGATTTGACGAACAAAGCGTTTGCCGAGCTCATGCATGCCGGGCGGACAGCGTTGAAATGCATGTTGTAATCCAAAGCGACATTAATGATCTGCGCGTCTTTCTGCAGTTTAACGCTCAGGATTTTCGCGGAATCAATAACGACGGTTGCCGGCGTGACGCCCGCTTTGATGTTAAATTGAATGTAGTTTTCAAAGCACATTCTGGAATTCGGATCGGCGTCGCAGATTAAAACGGTTGTTTCCACATTATTGTCAAACAGGTTCAACAGGCTGTTGTATAAAAATTCGCGTGTCATATTCGTTCTGGCCGGCGCACATTGCTGAGAACGGCAAACAATAACCGAAGACGGCGCCTTTGGCGTAACAATTGTTCTTTGCGTAAACGGATCCGGCAGTCCGGCCAATCCGCAGGCGCCGATTAATGCCGCCGTTGCCGTGATAACAAGCGTTTTAACGGAAATATGAAAGTGTTTGGGCACGTCGAACCTCTTCAACTTAACCTGATTATTTTGTTTACGATAACAGGACTTTCTTACGAAAAGATAAAAAAAGAGTCGGTATGACCCGACTCTTTTGATTTTTTATCAGCCTTTTACGACTTCCGCGGCGGTTTTGCCGACGATTTCCCTGTACATTTCGGGATCCGTCGCGCCTTCCGAAGAAAACAGAATAATAACGCTGTTTTCGTCCAGTTTTAACGCTTTGCGGAATTCGGGATTTTCACATGCCGTGACCAGACCGGCCAGTCCGGAAACACCCGATTCACCGGAAACGACGGGAGTTTCGGCACATTCTTTATTCGCCAGATCACGCATCATGACGGGAATCAGCGTATCGGGAATAGTCATAAAGCCCGTGGCGTATTCTTTTAAAATATCCAAAGCCAGCAGCGACGGTTCCCCGCATGACAATCCGGCCATAATCGTTTCCAGATCGCCGTGAATGACGGTATATTCGTCATTTTTAATGCTGGCATACAGGCAGTCCGCGTTTTTGGGTTCAACGACCGTAAACAGGGGACGATTTTTATGCATGCGGCAGCAGATGCGTGTCGCCACGGCCGCGGCCAGTCCGCCGACGCCGCCCTGAACAAACGTGTGTGTCGGTTGTTCGGGGATTTGCGTTAACGCTTCGTCCACCATAACGGTATAACCGTGCATAACGTCGCAGGGGACTTCCATATATCCGGGATAAGACGTGTCCGAAATGACAAACCAACCGTTTTTCGCCGCGTCATCGGCGCAGTCATGAACGGAATCGTCATAGTTGCCTTTACAGCGGACAACGGTCGCGCCGTATTTTTCGATTGCCGTTTTGCGGCCTTCGCTGACGCCGGCATGAATGTAAATAACGCATTTTGCGCCGAACATCTGCGCGCCCCAGGCCACGGAACGGCCGTGGTTGCCGTCGGTGGCGGAACAAACGGTGATGTCTTTGACGATATCTTTATATGTTCCGGCCAACAGGTCTTTTGTCGTCGCGTCCTTGCCGGTTGCTTCTTTGATTTTGTTCAAAAGCAGACGGCAGACGGCGTAAGCGCCGCCCAAAGCCTTGAAACTGTCCAGTCCGAAACGAGTGCTTTCGTCCTTGTAATAAACCGCTTTAACCCCCAGCTTGCGGGCGTACTTGTCCAGACTGACCAGCGGTGTTTCGGCGTATCCGGGCCAGGTTGTGATTTCGGCTTTTGCCGCCTGGAATCCCTTTTCGTTTAAAACAGTTTCCGCGGCGCCGCCGATTTTATTCGGTTCGGCTTTCGGGTTGATCAGCAGTTTTGCTTCGCCGGCATCAAACATTTCCATTCGTGTATTCCTTAAAAATTTTTAATCCATAAAGACAGATTTTGATCTGTCTTTTTACTGTTGTATTATCATATCAGTCTAATTTGTTAAGGCAACTGATTTTAGGAGGATTGAATGTCAAAAATTTCGCAGGCGGATATCGACGTTTTATTTAACGGCGCGCGGACTTTTTTTACGTGGACGGACGAAAAAGTTTCCGACGGCGTTTTAAAACAGGTTTATGATCTGGCGAAAATGGCGCCGACGGCCGCGAACTGTCAGCCGGCCAGAATCGTTTTTGTCGTTTCCGAAGAAGCCAAGAAAAAACTGGAACCGTGTCTGGATCCCGGCAATGTCAAAAAAACGATGACGGCGCCCGTTACGGCCATTATTGCCGGCGATACGGCGTTTTATACTCATTTTGACAAGCTGTACCCGATTTCCGACGTCCGCGCCTGGTATGAAGGAAAACCCGATCTGATCGAAGATACAATGCTGCGCAATACGGCTCTGCAGGGAGCTTATCTGATTATGGCCGCGCGGGCTTTGGGATTGGACTGCGGCCCGATGAGCGGATTTAATAATAAAATGGTCGACGACGTTTTTTTCAAAGGAACAACCTATAAATCAAACTTCTTATGCAACCTCGGTTACGGATCGCGGGAAAAGATGTATCCGCGTCTGCCGCGGTTTGATTTTGACGAAGCCTGTAAAATTATATGATCAGCGGCTTTCGTTTTTTTGTCTGCGGTTGATTATTTCCTGTTTGCGAACAGCGGTATGTTGCTGTACGTCAAACTTGACGTCGCTGCGTCGGTAATAGGTTTCCCATTGTTGTTCGGGAGAATAGCTTTTTCCTTCGGTTATCATATTTTCCCATTGTCGATCGGCAACGGGAACGGATAATTTCTGTTCTAAATCGGTTAATTCCCGTTCGTTCATTTTCGATAAATTATTCCGGATCATTCCTGGTATATCAATGATAACGCCGTTTATTTTATTGGCGGGCGTGTTTTTTTTATCATCATTAAATCCCATCAGGAAATCCGTGCCGTTTTCGCGGCGTTCATACATCATCATATGGTGCGGTCTGCCGTTTTTACGCGTAGAAATAAACAATGTTCCCGGCTGTAACTGCTGTTTGTCGGATAATTCGGTGAATTGTCCGGCCGATACATGGTGTACATAAGGAGAGTCTTTTAAATGTTCTGCCAGATTTTCCGGCCAAACGGCGGTTTTGGCTTCCGGCAGAAAGTCAAAAGGTTTGGATCCGAAATAATCTTTCATTTTATACAGGCTGAGAACAATGCCGGCTGCACAATAACCGTCCAAAGCTTGTTGTTTGCCGTCAACATTTACAGTCCCGTCAAAAGGTGTGTGGCGGTTGATCTGTTTTTCCAAAAGCTCTGTTTTGTTTTGAAATAAATTCTGCTGACCGTGCGGTCCGATATACCGCCAGCCGCCCTTTTCCGAACGAATTTTGAAAAAATCAGGCTGATTTTTTTGTTTTTCCGCCTGATACATTTGATTTAACGCCGGGGCATCATGTTTTTTTAAACACTGTTCCAACCGTGAAAATTGTTCGGTATTGTTTTTATAAAATTTGGTTAAAACATCTGCCTGAAAATCAGGGGAAATATTTTCGAATGACTTTAAAAAATTTTCTTGAACAACAGGGGAAGACCGATATTCTGCCAATGCCTGATTGTTCATTGTCGTCATTAATTCGAACCGGTTTTGAACATCGGAAAAATAATCATTCATCAACGCCTGAAAAATTGTATGCCGTCGTTGTTCCAAAGCGGCAGCCTGCGAGTCATACAATTTGGTCATCAATGATTTTTCTGTCAAAATATATTCTCCCCCGTCAATTAAAGTAAGATTATAATATAAAAAATTGCATTAGTATAGAGCATCAAGTTTATACAGAAAGCTTGAAAAACTTTGCGGCGTCGGTACACTATAAAAAAACAAATGCGGGGAAACATGTTTCAAAAAGTCTTTTTGCAAATCAAAGAAAAAATTTCCCTGCCGATGCTGGTCTTAATCGCTGCGGGGCTGCTGAATTTCTATTATGTGTTGCGTTACAGCGTCAATATGCCGCACCGCGCGGAATGGGATTATTTATTTGTTTTTCCGCCCGAAGGATCTGTTTTTCATGCTGGCCGCACGTCGCGTCCCGTTTTGGCAAACGCCGCGGCCGATGTTTTTTATCTGCTGAACGGGTGGAATATTCCTTTTCATCTGATTTTTAATTATTTTGTTTATGTGGCGGATATTGTTCTGCTGTACCGGCTGATCGTCAAAGCGGCCGGAGAATACCGTTTTCTGCCTTTGTTTTTTCTGCCCCTGTTTTCCGATTTAAACGCTTTGAATTTAACGCAAACGACGGCTTTGCAGTTTCATTTCAGTGTGTTGTTCGGTTTGATCGCCGCGGATATCGGATTTTGTCGGCCGCCGACTTATCATAATTCTTTGAAATTTATTTTCTTCGCCGCTTTGTCTGTTTTATCAATGAATCTGGTCTTTATGTTGGGAATCCTGATCGGCTGGATTGTCATGGAAGCCCGGCGGAAAAATTTCGCAAGAATTCTCGGGGTCTTTTTTTTCATGATGGTTATTTTTCAAGTGTGCGGCGGCGGTTTGTCCGTTTTTGCAGGCAAACAAATCCTGCGGCCGGCCGTTATTTTATTTTCCGCCGTTCTGACGGGGCTGGATATGGTAACGCCGCTGCATATTATTTTGATTTTGCCGGTCGTCGCGGCTTTGGGATACGCCTTTTATCAGCGGCGTTTGTGGGAAGACTGCGGCGCTTTGCTGCTTTTTTCGATTATTCTGGCGGCGTTTTTGTCGGCGTTGAACGGCGAACAGAATGAAGATCCGTTTGTGTTTATTCATAGCGGAGCGGGAATTGTCCTGTTTGCCGTTCCCGTTGTTTTTACTTTGCTGCGCTTGGTAAAGCCGGTTTTTATTTATCTTTGCTGTCTGGGAATGATCGGATACAGCGCCGCTTTTTCCCCGGCCTATTTCAAGGCGGAAGCCGCGGCTCGCCGCCAGACTTTGGAATGTGCCCTGAAATATTATGACGGCGCCGGAGACGGTATTTGCCCGAATATTGATAAATATCGTTCCGCTTCTTTTCTTGATGTATCCGGACAGCTGGGATTAAGCTTTACCCGTCGGAAATAATTTACCGTATCGTTTTGGCGGCGGCGTTTCTTTCCCGTTGTTTTTTGGCCAGCCACTGATCCGATTTTTCCTGAGAATTATCGGCCCAGCGTTGATTAAACAAGGTTTGATGCTGGGCTGTATACTGCGGTTCGTTGATGAAAATATCGCAGACTTCTTCATTTTTATGAACGGCCGGTTCTGTCCAGTTAAAAGAACCGCTGGATACGGACACGCCGTCGTAAATCGCAACTTTTGTATGCATAATCCGTTTGTGCGTATGGACGCGCAGGGGGATTTTTGCAGCGATGATGTCCCATATCCGCGATGACTTTCCCGCCGCCTGAACTTTGTCTGTCAGAACGCGGACTTTTACCCCGCGCCGGTGGGCTGCGATCAAAGCATCAACCAGTTGTTTGTTGTTGATCGAATAAACGGAAACATCTATATAATTTTTTGATTTTTCAATCAGTTCGACCAGTTTTTTTTCACAGTCTTCTTCGTGCAGGACAAGTCCTTCCGCATGCAGAGAAAAAGGGGAAAAAGCGATGAAAAGCAATAAAAAAAAGTGTTTCAGCATCAAGGATCCTTTAAAGAATTACTTACTTTATCAGGAAAGGACATAAAAAAAAAGTCCCATTTTTCAACAGGACTTTTTGCACGTAAAAGATGTGCTTTATTTAAAGCTCTTTTCGCGGCAGAGCGTATAAATATTATCGCTGCTGCCGATAAAACGCCCGTCCACGAACATTTGCGGAAAATGTGTATAATTCGTGTATTGGCGAATTCCGTCAAACAGCGCCGGATCGGAAAGGACGTCAACGCTTTTATATTCTACGCCGGCTTCCCGCAGTTTTTTTGACGCTTCGGCCGAAAAGCCGCAGCGCGGGTGAGAAGGTGTTCCTTTCATAAACAAAACAACGTGATTGTTTTTCAGTTCGCGTTGAATACGCTGAAACGTTTCGTTTTTTGTCATTGATGTAATTCCTTTTGAAAGAGTAACAACAACATCATGCCGCCGACCGGCATTTTTCCGCCGAACCACAAGCGGACTCTTTCTTCGCCTTTTGAACATATTCAGTATACACCACTATCGGCTTTTGCGAAAGACTTAATCTTCCAATACGCGTTCAACCGGTGCCGGAACGGACGAAGCGGCAGCCGGAACGGATGTTTTGATTAAATTGCCGTCATTTTGACCGGCCGATGTGGCAGAAGAAGCCGGTTCACGGATTAAATCTTCATCGTCCAGTCGGTTTTCTGTCTGTGAAACTTCCGGTTTTTGTTCCTGCGCGGCAACCGGCTGTTTTTGTTGCTGCGTTTCCGTTTTGGCAGCCGGAGCCGGCATATGAACCAAATCCTGTTGCAGTATTCTTTGAGGAGGTTCTTTTTTCTTAAAACGGTTGGGATTGGGCTTGCGTTCTATGAAAATATAAGTTTCGATTTCTCCGTCATCATTTACCCGTTCCGTAATGGTTTCTTTAATAATATCCAGCTGATCGGCATTTGCCGGCGGAGGTGGCGCTTTTTTCTGAATTTCTTTGGCTTTAGCTTCCGCTTCGGCCTTTGCTTTGGCTTCTTTTTCGGCTTTAGCCTTAGCTTCCGCTTCGGCCTTTGCTTTAGCTTCTTCTTCGGCTTTGGCTTTAGCTTCTGCTTCGGCTTTGGTTTTAGCCTCCGCTTCGGATTTCAGTTCAGTCTCTGCTTTTTCAGTCGTCGCCGGTGCGGTCTGTTCCGTTTTGGCCGGCGTTTCGGCGGCGGGAACCGGAGTCAGTTCGGGAACTTCCAGCACTTCCAAAGGCGGCGTCACGGCTTGCGGCTGATCAGTCTGCATTTCCGGCAGCTTTTGCAGAGTGTTTTCAGTTTCCAATGTTGGCAAAGGCAACACTTCCACTTCCGGAGCGGGCGAAGGCTGCGGCGCCGGAGGTTCCTGTTGTTCCGCGGCCGGAGGTGGAACGTCTGCCGCTGCTTTCTTTTCGGCTTCCGCCAAATCAGGCAGTAATTCCAAAGTCGTTTTCTGCCCTTCTTTAATATCCGTTGTTTTCCATTTTTCTTCCATAGACGAATCTATTTCGGGCAGGACAATGGGTTTGGGCAATTCGCCGAAATCGTCCGCGATCATGTCTTCCGTCTGTTTTTTCTGTGTTTCGGAAGAATCCTGTTGTTCCGGCTCGGCAGAAATCGACGGTTCTCCTGTCTGTTCTGCCGCTGCCGGTATTTCGGCGGTTTCGTTTTGTTTATCTGCCGTTTTTTCATGATCTTCGGGCTGTTTGACTTCTGAAGATTCTTTTTCGGGAACGGGAACAAAGTCAGTTGTCTTTTCTTTGGCCGGATCAGGCATATCAGATTGTTTTTTCTGATCTGTTTCCAAAAATGCCGGCGGAGCGACAAAACTGATTTTAGAGGTTTCCGCCTGCGCTTTCCGGGCTTGTTTTAACCGTTCGTCCTGCGCAGCCATGAAAGCCTGTCCGCCTTTTTCCAGCCAGGAAGAATATAACGGTTCAAAGCCGGCGGCCGGGAAATAATTGTCCGCAATCGCAGAAGCCAGCCAGGCCAGCGATTTATCCTGTTCTTCCTGTGTGTATCTGGACAAATCGGGCGGTTGGCAAGCCGCGTCGGGATTGCCCAATAACTGGCTGGCGATCAGAGTGCCGATGTCGCAGGGAGATTTGTTGATTTCGGCTTTTTTATTCTGCGGTTTGTAAATACCGAAAATCGTCGTCATGTTGTTTTTAAAACGGTTGACCGCTTTATCAACGCGCGTCAATTCCAGATCGTCGGTTTTTTCTTTTTGAATGTTCGCCCCTTTGTCGCCATGAATAACGATCGTCGTCTTGTCCAGCAGTTTGGCCGCTTCCAGTTCTTTGATCAGATAGTTAATTTGACCGTATGTGCAAAACAGCTGCTGATTATAATCTTCCCAGCGTTTTAATTCGCCGTTTAATTCTTTTTTATCAGTATAGGGGGCATTGCCGCGCCAGGCCATCGGATCCGCCTTTAACTGGCAGTTTTGGTCGTAAACGTACGGATAATGCGGCAGGTTCAGATGAGCAAAAAAGGCGTTCTTTCCTTTCGCCGCCAAAACGTCTTTGCGCAGACCGGATAAAACCAGCGGCTGGCCGACCGGCAGCGACATGGATAACGGATTGCCTAAAAACGGCACGTTTGACAGACTTACTTTGTCTTTCAGCTTATTATAAATAAACTCGGCAGTTCCTTTACCGAACGGCGTTGAGTATAACCAGTGTCCGACCAACAGCATCAGCCGTGACGCCGTCGTCATGTTTGTCTGATACAAAGCCCCCAGCGGCGCCGGATATGTCTGGCAGAAATCAACGTCTTTGGCGCCGGCTCCTTTGCAGAAATCAAAAGGATACGTCTGGTAAACGTTCAGGCGGTACCCTCTTTTTTTCAATTCTTTGAACAAATCGTTGCGCGTTGTATAGACCTGCGCGTCTTCGGAACTGACATAATACGCCGCGTCATCGCGGTTAAACAAATCGTTGTTGATTTCCGTCAGGGACGGGTTCAGGATATTTCCGATATTGCGGTATTTGTCCTGATAACGCAGGTATGCGGACGGGTAAAAGGTGAATTTGTTCGTTTGATAAAACGCCGGGATAAACGTCGGGTTAAACGGCAGAGCAATCGGATTTAAGGCTTTGGAATTTAAAACCTGCCAGCTTTCAACCGCCGTCGCGTAGCCGGTATGATCGGCCAGAATCAGATAAATCAGGTTTTCCGTTTTGGCTTCCGCCGCTTTGTCATTTGCGGCGGTCATTTGTACCGTTTCGGGAATTGTCTGTTTTGCCGCCGTGTTTAACAGCATGAACAAAGCCACCAAGACGGGCAGGGACAGGAATGCCATTGCTCCGCCTTTAAAGATATTCAGCATGATAAAGAAAACGATGCCGGCCAGAACCGCGATGGTCTGATTGCCGTTTTCGGCGATATACATCAGTACGTTTTGCGGCAGAAACGAAACGTAATGGGCAAAATAATTGCCGATATTAAAAGGATACAACAATCCTAAAATATAAGCGACGGCCCCACCGGCGACGGCTGCAATGAAAACACGCGCCAGAAAACGCCAGAAAGACAGGATAAACAGGCTGAGAAATGAAAAAACCAGCAGTCCGAAACAGGCGAACAGGACTTCCGGCAGAATTTCATTGTTTAAAATTAAAGGATACTTGTTTTCGTACAGGAACAGCAGAAAAGTATAAGAAGTCAGGAAAAACAGAAACAGGGAAGCGTGCAGATAAAACGAAATGGAAGCTTCGTCTTTCTGTTGAACAGCGGCTTCTTTAGCTTTGGCTTTTCTGTGCTTTTTTTCGATGCGGTCTGTTTCTGCCATATCCGTTTTCCCGTTGAACAAACATAGGTCTAGTATTTATTCATAGACTCGCATAAATTATAAGTCAATTTTTCCTTATGATTTCGGAGCAGATATTTATGTCATTTGACTTTGTTTTTCAAAACGCCGTGCGCCTGCACGAACAGGGAAAGCTGGACGAAGCGGAAGCCGTTTACCGCCGTCTTTTGGAAATAAACCCCGAACATACCGATCTGCTGCATCTGCTGGGCATGATTGCCATGCAGAAAAAATCGTTCGATTCGGCGATCGAGCTGCTGTACAAAGCCGTTCGTCTGGCGCCGGAATCGGCCGCGTATGAATTTACGCTGGCGCAGGCTTTGCAAGACGCCGGACACCCTAAGGAAGCTTTGGAACATTACAGATCCGTTCTGGCGCGAAACGACACGTTTGCGGAAACGTATCATAATATGGGGATTATTTATCGGGTTGAAGGCGATCCGGCCGAAGCGCGCCGCCTGTTTCGTAAAGCCGTAGAAATGAAACCTGATTTTTCTTCGGCGTATGTCAATCTGGCGTTGATTGAACGCGACGAAGGGCGATCTGACGCGGCGCTTGAACTATTGGAACAGGCGCTTGCCGCCGATCCTGAAAATGCCGAAGCTTACGCTCAGCGCGCGGTGACTCACCGGCTGGCGGGGCGTTTTGAACAGGCGCTGGAACAGTATGAAAAAGCTCTGTCGTTGTCGGATAATCCGATTTACTGGAACGGAATCGGTATTACGTTTGAACGGCTGGATCGTTTAGACGACGCTTTTCACGCTTACTGCCGGGCAATAGAACTTGATCCGTCGTTTGCCGACGCTTATAACAACCGGGCGAACGTTTATGTGAAATTCGGCAAACACTGGCAAGCCGAAGACGATTATAAAAAGGCCGTTAAACTCGATTCGCAGTTCGCTTCGGCATACAATAACCTCGGCGCGCTTTTATATGATCACGAACGTTATGAAGAAGCTTTGGAATGTTACCGCAAGGCGTTTATCATTAATCCGAAACAGGCCGAAACGTGTTCTAATCTGGCTATGGCCGTTAAGGAAGCCGGCGATCCCGCCGAAGCCGTCGGATTGTATTTCAATGCGCTGGCTTTGGATCCGTCTTTGGCAAAGATTCATCATTATCTGGCGCAGGCGCTGTATGATCTGTATAATGCCAAAGAAGACGACGCGAAGGATACGGCCGTTAAGTTGGCGCGGAAATGGAAACAATTCTTTCCGGATAATCCGGTTGCCGCGCACGTCTGCGCCGCATTTGAAGGAAAAACGCCCGAACGTGCCGCGGACGAATATGTCAGAGAGCTGTTTGATTCCTTTGCCGATTCTTTTGAAGCCGCCGTTAAAAACATTGATTACCGCGTGCCGGAACTGCTGGCCGCGTACATGCGGGACAAACCCGCGGGGCTGCGTATTCTGGACGCGGGCTGCGGCACGGGGCTGAACGCCGCCGTTTTAAAACCGCATGCCGAAACGCTGACGGGGATCGACCTGTCGGAAAAAATGACGGACGCCGCCGGGGAAAAAGGATTGTACGATACGCTGCTGACGGCGGATATTATCCGGTTTTGCAATGAAAATCCGGCGTCTTTCGATTTGATTGTTTTGGCCGACGTCGTTTGCTATTTCGGCGCTCTGGAACCGCTTTTGTCCGCCGTGTTCAAAGCGTTGGCGCCCGGCGGCAGTGTGTTTTTTACGGCGGAAAAGCTTTCCGGCGGACAGGATTTTGTTCTGCAGCCGTCGGGGCGTTTCGCCCATTCGCGGCAGTATGTCGAAAATATGCTGGCGCGGACGGGATTTGAAAAAATCCGGCTGTCGGAAGAAAACCTGCGCCGGGAAAAAGAATTGAATGTGGCTGGAATTTTGGCCGCCGCCGAAAAAACAGCTGAAAAATCAAACTGAAAACTGGACAATGATAAGAAGAAAGACTAAAATTCTGTGCAGTGTATTAGGGATTTTCCTGATCGCTTTACTTTTTGTGACACAAATATGGAGAAAACAGATGCCCCAGTATAACTGGAACGAAATTCCCGATTCGGAAACCGAGGTTTTAATTAAAAAAATTAATGCGTTGTCTTCGTTTGACATGTTTACCCCGGGCCGTTCGCATTTAACGATTGCGGAACTGCCTTTTTATTCCAATTTCAAACTGCTGCAGGCAACGACGTTTTCTTCTATTCCGCCGGTCACGATGCAGTATCTGATCAGCGGTTCCGGCGCCGGCGCCGAAGTCATCAAAATGGACGGCACGCGCGATCCGATTTTTGAAAATAACGCCCGCGGCGGACTGATTTTGAACGCGCAGACGGTCGTTCCTTACGCCGCGTTTGTTTTGGACGCCGTTCAAACGGAACAGGGCACGCTGCGTTTGGTTGAAAAAGTTGACGAAGAAACCTTTACGGATACGCCGACCCCGCAGCAGCGCAAAGAAGTCACGCATTTGATTCGTCCGGCGAAAGTTTCCGAAACCGCCGACGGGTTTAATCTGGACGTCATTATGCTGTACGGTGATTCCGTATACCGCGCCGATCTGGAAGTGAAAAAAGACGGCTTTATCGAAATCAAGGAAGAAGAACTGCTGGCAGAAGGGCTGCCGATTCGTCCGATTTTCTTAGAGTAACCGGCCGTTCATGTTTAATCGTGTCGCAGAAATCGTTAAACGCCTGAATCTGGATCTGGAGTTCATTTCCAGCGGGAATTGCGTTGATTATTCGCCCGTGACGGGGGAACAGATCGCGTCTTTTCCGCTGAATGACGCCGAACAGATCAAAACAATCATTCAGCGTTCAAAACGGGCTTTTGAAGAATGGCGTCTGGTTTCGCCCGGCGAACGCGGCGAGCTGTTGCGCCTGTTCGGGGAAGAACTGCGCGCTAAAAAAGAAGAACTGGCCGAACTGATCGTCATTGAAACGGGAAAGATTTATGCGACGGCGCTGAAGGAAGTCCAGCGGTCAATCAAAATATGCGATATGATCGCGGATATGAAACATCGCATGTCCGGTTTTTCCGTGCCGACGCAAAGCCGTAATCTGGTGGTTTCCGAAATTTGGCAGCCGATCGGCCCCGTCGTCGTGATTACGTCGTTTAACTTTCCGTTGCGCGTCTGGATTTTAAACGCGTTGATCGCTCTGGTCTGCGGCAATTCCGTGATCTGGCGTCCGTCGCGCAAAGCGACGCTGACGGCGTTTGCCGTTAATTCGCTGCTGCGCCGGGCAAAGGCGCGTTCTTCGGCCAATTGTCCGGAATATCTGTCGCAGATTGTGATCTGCAATCATGAGGATTCGGTCGTCATGGCCGAAAGTAAAGACGTTCCGCTGTTATGTGCGACGGGATCTCCGGTCATGGCGCGCGGGCTGCAAAGCAAAGTCGGACAAAGGTTAGGGCGTAGCATTCTGTCGATCGGGGGAAACAATGCTGCGATTGTCACGCCGTCGGCGGATATTCCGTTTACGATCGACCAGCTGTTGCATTCGGCGATTGCCGACGCGGGACAGCGCTGTACGTCGCTGCAGCGGCTGTTTTGTCATTCTTCGGTTTATGACGAGGTTGTCGGACAGTTGAAAACGGTATTTAACTGTGTTTATGTTAATTCGCCTTTTGAACGCCAAAGCCAGGTCGGGCCTTTGATTGACAAGGCGGCGTTTGACAATATGCGTTTGTCTTTGGAACAGGCAAAGCTGGAAGGCGGACAGATTTCGGGGGGCAACCGGATCAACGTCGGGTTATATGAAAACGCGTATTACGTTCAGCCGGCCGTTGTGGAAATGCCGTCGCAGACCGAAACGGTCAAAACGGAACTGTTGGCGCCGGTGCTGTACGTTATGCGCTATGACGATATAAGGGACGCGGTGGCCGGCGTTAACGCTTTTTCCCAGACTTTGCTGGCCTGCATTTTTTCAAATGATTTAAAGGAAATCGGATATTTTTCGTCAATGGACGGTGTTCAATCCGAAGCCGCAATCGTTAATGCCGGCACGGTCGGTTACGATATGGCGGCGATGTTTACGACGGGCAAAGACAACCGCAGTCTTATTTCCGATGCGTGGCGGCCGTTTATGCAGTCGAAAACGTGCCTGACGAATTATAATTTTTAGACAGGTTGCCCGCCCTTTGATAAAGCAGTTATAAAGAATATCGGTTTGTTGCGACAGGACGTTAGAATGCGTTTTTTGAAAAAATCAAGACTGATCTTTTTCGCGGCCGGAACGGCGGCGGTTCTGTTGTTGTCCTCCTGTGCCGGGAAAACGGCGCTTGATCCCGAAACGACGCCGCCGGAGGTCTTGTATAATCATGCTTTGGATCTTTTGACCAAAGAACACGAATATACAAAAGCCATTTCGGCTTTTGATGAAATCGACAGATACTACCCGTATTCCAGATGGGCGTTAAGGGCGCAGATTATGCTGGCCTTTACATATTACATTAAACGCGAATATGACGATTCCGTCATTGTTCTGGATCGTTTTTTGCAGCTGTATCCCGGCAATCATTTCGCGCCGTATGCCTATTATCTTAAAGCGCTGTGCTACTATGCGCAGTTGTCCGATACGGACAGAGATCAGAAAATGACGCAGATGGCGCTGGAAGCTTTGACCGAAGTGACCCGCCGTTTCCCGGATACGCCGTACGCGGCCGACGCCGAAATTAAAATGGTACTGGCAAAGGATTATCTGGCCGCCAAAGAAGTCAATATCGGGCGTTTTTATCTGCGGCGCAGCGAACATATCGCGGCGATGAACCGTTTTGCGAACGTTGTGCAGAATTATCAGACGACGCGCCATGTTCAGGAAGCTTTATACCGGCTGACGGAAACGTATCTGATTTTGGGGCTGGATACCGAAGCGCAGAAAAGCACCGCCGTACTGGGATACAATTATCCGTCAAGCCCGTGGTACAAAAGGGCGTATGCTTTGATGAAAAAGCATGTTCCCGGCAGTATTGCCAAAGAATAAAAGAGGCCGCCGTCCATGTTGTCGCGTCTGTCAATCCGTGATGTTGTTCTGATTGAAAAACTGGATTTGGATTTTGCCGGCGGACTGTGCGCGTTTACCGGCGAAACAGGGGCGGGAAAATCAATTCTGCTGGATTCGTTGGCTTTGGCGGCGGGAGCGCGTTCGGACAGTTCTCTGGTACGTCACGGGGCTGAACGGTTGTCCGTCGGCGCTGAATTCGTTTTGCCGGAACATCATGCCGTTTTTGATCTGTTAAACGAACAGGGGCTGGATTTTGAACCGGGCGAACCGTTGTTTTTGCGCCGTGTTGTTTCTGCCGACGGTAAAAGCCGCGCTTTTATCAATGATCAGGCGGTCAGCGCCGCTTTGCTGCGTCAGGTGGGGGATCTGCTGGTCGAAATTCACGGCCAGTTTGCGACGCACGGGCTGTTAAATACGGCGACGCACCGCGGCGTTTTGGATTCTTACGGCGGTTTGGAAGAGTTAAAGAGGCAAACGGCGGCGGCTTTTCAGGCCTGGCAGGATAAA
>ENA-ORPH01001167-ORPH01001167.1-human-gut-metagenome-genome-assembly--contig:-NODE-1167-length-26461-cov-3.954063_pt1 | contig 26461 bp, 38 predicted proteins | sample MGYA00242142_ERZ509074 | MGnify/ENA primary metagenome ERZ509074 (study PRJEB26280, sample SAMEA2338724) | human gut metagenome | biome: human gut; feature: human-associated habitat; material: faeces...
ACCTGATTAAACGCGGCGGCGTTTACGGGGACGGCAGCCGTTATGGGGAACAGCGGTGACATCGCGAATCGCCGTAATGGTGAAACCGACGGCCTGCAAAGCACGCAGAGCGGATTCACGGCCGGCGCCGGGACCTTTCACCCATACTTCCAGAGTTTTCATACCGTGTTCGGCAGCCTTTTTCCCGGCGTCTTCGGCGGTAACCTGCGCCGCATACGGCGTCGATTTGCGGGATCCCTTAAAACCATGAGCCCCTGAAGAAGACCAGGAAATCGCATTTCCCTGAGCGTCCGTAATCGTCACTTTCGTGTTGTTAAACGTCGAATTAACGTGCGCAACACCGGACGTAATATTTTTGCGTTCGCGTTTTTTTGTGCGAACAGATGTTGTTGCTTTAGCCATGAATTAATTGCCTCTCCTAACTAAACAGCTTTTTTCTTGCCTGCGATCGGCTTCGCGGGACCTTTACGCGTACGGGCATTCGTATGCGTTCTTTGTCCGCGGCAGGGCAGACCTTTACGATGACGCAGACCGCGGTAGCAGCCCAAGTCCATCAGGCGTTTAATGTTAACACCGACTTCACGGCGAAGTTCACCTTCGACATGATATTCATGGTCAATCAATTCACGCAGTTTCAAAACTTCATCATCAGACAGCTCGCTGACGCGGCGGGCGTCTGCGATGTCCAATTTCCCGCAGATTTCGCGGGCCAATGTCCGGCCGATGCCGTGGATATACGTCAAAGCGATAACCACGCGCTTGTTCGTCGGAATATTTACACCAGCAATACGTGCCAAGTTTTATCTCCTATAACAAATCAAAACCTGCCTGAAATTCCAAAGAAAACAGGCACAACAAACCATAAGGTGTTTTACTGCGGACACCCTACAGAGGGGTTCAAAGTATACTTAACCGCTTACAGAGTCAATACTTTGACGCAGAATTTTTACTTTTTTTTCAAACTTTGACTTTCGGGAAATAAAACGACAGCCACATGAAAACGAAATCCGATTTTTCATTTTGCTTTTTCGCCGCCGACAATGCAAAAGATAACTAAAGACCATACCCGAAAACCGCTAAAAAGGAACGAATAAAAATATCTCTGATATAAAACTATAATGATGATACGTCTATCATATTAGACCGTCAGTTAAATTTGACCCAAAATAATCATCTGCTATAATACTTTATAACAAAAAGCGAAACGATAACAGGTTGCGGTTTGACCCAAAATAATCATCTGCTATAATGGAAAGCGGAAGGACAAGGAGCTTAAATAAGTTGCGGTTTGACCCAAAATAATTATCTGCTATAATCAAGTTAGGATTAACGTTGTGATTATTTAAGTTGCGGTTTCCCAAAATAATTATCTGCTATAATTGGCGTAACAGCCACTCCCGCTCGTGCTGAGTTGCGGTTTGACCCAAAATAATTATCTGCTATAATTCGTAATTGCTGACACCGTTATAATTGCGAGTTGCGGTTTGACCCAAAATAATTATCTGCTATAATCTGCATAAACAAAAGCCGTAAGTGCGCCAGGTTGCGGTTTGACCCAAAATAATTATCTGCTATAATATCAATTAAAAAAGCCTTTGAATTAAAAGGCTTTTTTTGTTTTTCCCGTCTTAAAACAAGCTTAATTGATCCGGTGTTTCCGCCATTAAAACCGGTTTCCGATTCTGAAACGTAATGATGTCTCCGAACTGTTTATCCGTAAAAAATAAAATACTGACTTTTCCGTCAGGCGGAATTTGTTTCTTTATCCTTTTGATATACGGATTTGCCATTTCACGTGTACCACAAAATCGAAGATAAACGGAAAATTGGCTCATTTCAAACCCTTCGTCCAACAAATAATTACGAAATGCCGTTGCCCGTTTGCGTTCCTGCGCACTGGTTACGGGCAAATCAAACATAACCATCATCCACATCAGATTATACCCCGTCACTGACATCTTATAATCCCCACAGGTCCATTCCTGTCATCGCCACGGGTAAATCAAGACCGGATAATTCCCCTAATGCGCACTTGGCAAACGAAACAGCCAAAGCCGCAATCAAATAATTGACTTCGTTAGCTCCTTTCGGTGTTTTTACCGTACAAGACAAAACAGAAACCAAGCGTTTTTTAACTGCCGGCGTTATTGTCGTTTCTTTTTGTGAAAGACGATATACACAAAAGTCCGTCAAAGGACGAAAAGGTTCCATTAAATCATCGGCCAGACGCATCGCATTATATTTATTGCAATGATGTATTCCCAAAGAAGGGTGCAGCCCTGCCCCGACAATTGCACGAATCACGGCCGAACGCAAAACCGTGTATCCGTAGTTCAACATGGCATTGATACCTTCCTGCGTTCTGTCACGCCTGAAATCCTTACTGAACAACGTCTGAAAATAATATTTCGCGCCCTGTCCTTCCAAATTGTCGGGATCTCCGTTCTTAACTTGCTTTGACAGATATCTTAACGGCATATCGGGTAGTCCGCACGTCTTTAAAATCTCCGCCTGTTGGATTAATTTCGCTTGAATGATTTCCTTCCAAAAACGGTTCAAAGTTGATTGTTTCAGCTCCGCTTGAAAAGAAATGATGTCCCCCTGCAAATGATGTCCTTCCAAAGGAAGAACGACCGACACGGGAACATGGTTTGTTCCGCAAATCACAACGGGAATGTTTTGTTCCGCCAACCTGACGAATAAATTGTTTGAATACGTGATGCCGTGCGCATTCGCAATGACGGATCCTATTTGATCAATCGGAATACGACCGATTTCCCGACCGTTTTCGGACACCGTCATAAAGCCGCGTTCAACGGCAAGATGACGGTTGTCCTGCGCAATTTCAATAATCCGATCCATCTGTTTTTCCTTTGGGACGCTTCGGATCGATCACACGACCGTCTATCGTAACTGTTATTTTCCGTCCGTTATGTAATCTAAGTTGTTCTGCAGATGCTGCCCAAGACAATTTATTGCCGTCTTCTTTTGCTATTTTATTTTCACGAAGATAAACAAGCTTCCCGCTCATTTTTTTGACTCTGGCAATTACTGTTTTCCCGTCTTTTTCATAAGCGACCATATCGTCAATATGCAGGCGCATAATCAGCTTTGCGTGCGCGTCCGTATGACGCCATTGAGGAACAAAGCCTTTCTGATGCGCATAATAATTCGGAATAATCTCGATTTGCCATTCACCGGCTTTTTTCCCGCGATCGGGACAATAGATCTCAGCATAAGCGTTCCCGCCGTATTTGGCATATCGATACGGTTTGCCGTCTTTATCTTTAAAAGCTAAAACAACATCTTTATTATATTGGCTGTATGTCCTGACTTTACGGGTTTTTCGATCTTCAAAATACTTTTGAATTGCCGCCTCATGCTCATTCGGATCTTTTTGCGCCAATATGGAACGGATCGGATTGGCGGTACCCGCTTGGTCGATCAAAACATCCAAATCGGAAAGCTTTTTTATTTCTGAAACCGGAATGCGTTGTATCAGCTTCCACGTTCCTTTTTTATCACCTTCGCCCGCCATGCCATAATATGTTTCTTCATGCAGTTTTGCGACGGTTTTTCCTTGTTTTATCGCCAGCTGCGGATTGCCGTGATCGGGTTTATGAGAAATCGCCATATTATCAAAAGCGGCCTGAATATCTGCCAATCTGAAATCAGGATAAGGCAGATGAGGCGCTTTTTCCTGCGGCATTTTCGCAACATAATAATCTCTGCGTTCCGTGGCGTAACGCTGCAAAGTGCCGCGGCCGGTGCAAGCGACGACAAAAGCGTCAACGGCATGATGACGATGATCAGAGCGATCTTTTTGATCATCGGGAAACAAATTTTCCAATCCCCAATGATGACGCAGCTGAGCCGTCAAACGCCCCGGGATTCCCCGTACTTTTGTCGGGTGCGCCGCAAAACATAAGTACTGCCGGGCGATTTTAGCCATATATTGCGTATCCGTCAGCATGCGCGCCAAAACGTCATTTAAATCTTCAAAAGCGTCTTCACGAAATTTTTTAGCTCTGCTTTTCTTCGGATCGCTTTTCGTAGAAAAATTTTCTACCCGCGCCAAAATTTCATTCCAACGAACGCCGTCGGTATGAAAAGCCTCCCATGGAGACCGATTCCCCTTTTCACGGTTACATTCCCGGCATGAAATAACTTTATTCGTCCGAGCGTCGGAATAAGAACGGGAAAAAGGAAGCAAATGTTCAATTTCAAATTTATCCGAAAATAAATCCGCATGCCCGATCGGTTTACCGCAAAACGGACAGACACGCTGCAAAGGATTGTCAGACAAATCTTCCCATAACTTATATTTCATACGGTTATCATAAGAGTTTTTAACATTAAGCCTTTCCAATTCCCGGGCAATACGCTCATTTTCTTTTGTATTCTGCACCAGCTCTTTATTCAGTTCTTCTTTTTGCTTTTTCCCCAATTTCAGCTCGCGCGCCAGCTCGACGACAATTTCGTCCGGGTGACCGTAGCGATTAACCAGCTCGTTTATTAATTTTCGCACTTGATTCAAAGCGATATGAACTGTCGGATTATTGATCTTGCCATAATAAACTTCCGGATTACCGCGATCTGCCGCCGCATACGTACCGCCGATGACATGTTTCGGCAAAGCTTCGCCATAATATGGTAATTCCGTATATATATCTCCGGTTTCCGGATTGATAAAAGCGTCATAATGTTCCGGCAAAATTCCTTTTGTTTTTAACGAAAAAGTATAACCGGCAGATTCAACCGCATCATGATATTTCTGCCCCTGACGCAAAAACGGATTAATTTTGTTAATTGCTTTCAAACTCAAAGACGCCGTACCGTCAGCTAACGGAGCCGAAACAATCTTCTTCGCCTGTTCTTCATTAACACCGTATTCTGAAATAATTTCTTTTACCAGTGTTTCTTCGTTTTGAGCGTTTATAAGCAGCTGGACAATTTCATTTTGTTTTTGCGCTTCAAAAGAAAACCACCGTTTTCCAAAACACGTTTCATCAGACAGCCAGGCCGATGTTGAATCGGCGTCTAATCCTTTGCGCTGTTCAGATTCCAAATTAAATGAAGCTTTCGGATTGCCCCCGAACGGCTTAAGTATTTTCTTTGCCGCAGACCAAGTCAGCAGACGCTTTCTTTTATCCAGGCGGGAAAAATCCTCCGCGGCATAATGATACAGCGTACTGCGTTCTTCTGCCGTCAAAGGACGTTCACCGTCATCATACAGCAAAGTAAGCTGATTAATTTGCTGTAAAAGGCGAAATTGCTGATAAGCCGGCAAAGCGCAGTATGTTCTGCGTTCGTTTTCTTCAAAAGAACAAAATCCCGGTTCCGGTGTTTTTAAAGGGCGCTGAAAAAAAATAGTCTGAAATAAATCATCGGCAATTACCGGATCAATATTCTGATTTTTCAAAATCAAGCGGACTTCCTCTTCATACATCGCCCTGTCGGGATAAAGCGGGTAAGACGCTTTTCCTTTAATAAGCACAGATTTAGCACGCACAGGCACAAAATTCTGCGTCGACGTTTTACCTTTGTTCACCTGATATAAATACTCGCCCAAAGTCCGTGCTTTTGCCTGCACTATTTTGGCTCTGGTTTCGGAAATAGCCGATTTCATCGCGCCGCTGTCCGCATCTTTTTTATCTGTTTTCAAATTGCTTTTAAAACCGCGGCGCTGATTGATATGAAACAAAGCCCTTCCCAGTTCATACGAAGTCAGCCGTTCGTCCAAAGCCCGGGTGCGCAGCTCATACGGATCAAGTTTTTCTAATGCTTTTCGTTCTTTTTTATCCGCCGGCATAAAACCATACTCAATCAGTTTTTGCATTAACGTATCACGCCGCATAACATAACGATCACGGCGTCGGCGCATGCCGCGTGCCGTTCGGCGGGCAACAGATAACGGTTCCTTGCTTTTACTTTCGCGCCCGTCAGAAAATATGCGCACGCCAAAATTTTCAAATCTGTATGGATTTCCGTCTTTCGTTTCGATAATACACCACCCTAAAGAAGTTTTGCCTAAATCCAATCCTAAAATATAATCCATGGAAAATACCCTTTAAAATTGTTTTAAATAATATTGACACACTGATAAATTTATGGCAATTTGTTTTAATCATTTAGCAGATGATTATTTTGGGTTCTTTCCGTTAACAAGAATCCAAGATTCACAAAATGAAAGGGGCTGACTGCGTGTCGCCCCTTTACTTGTTTCAAGCCGGAAAAACTTAATCTCCGCCGTGTTCTTTAAGAAAAAAAAGCCCTATTACGATTATTGCCCGATAATCTTTTTGATTTTTTCGGCAACCTCGTCAACGCCGCCCGTACCGTCAATCGTTTCCAACAGTCCTTCATGCTGATAGTACGGTAAAACAGGCGTCGTCATCATACGGTACGTCTTCAACCGGTCAACAACCGTCTGCCAATTATCGTCTTGTCTGCGCAAAAAATTCGATCCGCCGCATTCGTCACATTTACCGAACACTTTGGTCGGTTTCAATGTATCATGATACATTGCGCCGCAGTCTGCACAGGAAAAACGGCCGATAATACGCTGAATAATCATATCATCGGGTACTTGAATCTCAATAACATGATCCAAACGGCGACCTTTTTCAAACAACAGCTCGTCCAAAGCTTTTGCCTGCGGCAGTGTTCTGGGAAAACCGTCCAGAATAAAACCTTCTTTGCAGTCAGGTTCGTCCAACCGTTCGGAAATAATCGAAATGATCATTTCATCGGGAACAAAATTCCCTTTATCAATTAAAGCTTTGGCTTTTAAACCGATTTCCGTTCCGGCACGCCCGGCATTACGCAGCATTTCCCCCGTAGATAAATGGGGAATATGTAAACGATCACGCAGCAAACGCGCCTGTGTTCCTTTGCCGCCCCCGGGAGGAGCCATTAAAACAAGGTGTTTGCCGTTACTGATCACTTCAGCCGTCCTTTAAGTTTTGCTTTTCTCATCAATCCTTCATATTGATGCGCGATCAAATGCGATTGAATCTGCGTCGCGAAATCCATCGTTACGGAAACAACGATCAGCAAAGTCGTTCCGCCTAAAACGAAAGGAACGGAATATTTTGCAATCATAATTTCAGGGAAACAACAGATTGCCGCCAGATATAAAGAACCGACAACCGTCAAACGCGTCAGAACATAATCCAAATATTCCGCCGTGCTTTTCCCCGGACGAATACCGGCAATAAAACCGCCGTGGCGTTTCAGATTATCAGCCGTATCTTCGGGATTGAAAACAACCGCCGTATAGAAAAACGTGAAGAAAATAATCAAGCCGGCATATAAAGCCAGATAAACCGGCCGGCCGTGTGCTAACATCGTGGATAAAGAAACAATCCAGTCGGGGCTGTTGCCGCTGTTAACGGAAAAATTCACGATAGTCATCGGCAGCAATAATAACGAACTGGCAAAAATCGGCGGAATAACTCCTGTCGGATTTAATTTTAACGGCAGATGAGAACTTTCACTGTTCATCATGCGGCCGCCCATCTGACGTTTCGGATACTGGATCAGAATCCGGCGCTGAGCACGTTCAAAGAAAACAACGAAACAAACCAAAGCAATCGCTGTCAACAAAATGGCGAACAGCCCCACAGTCGATAAGGATCCCGCTCTGGCCAATTCAAACGTTTGAGCCAGCCCCATGGGAATTCCGGCAACAATACCGGCTGTAATAATCAGCGACGAACCGTTTCCGACGCCGCGAGACGTAATCTGATCGCCCAGCCAAACGATAAACATCGTTCCGCCCAACAAAGAAACAACAGTCGTAAAACGGAACCACTGCCCCGGATACAATACAGCCGACGTTCCGGCAGATCCGACCATGGCTTCCAGTCCGACTGCCAGGCCATACGCCTGCACAATCGTAATCAAAACGGTTAAATAACGCGTATACTGCGACATTTTACGCTGCCCCGCCTCGCCTTCTTTTTTCAAAGCCATCAGGGAAGGCAGAACGGAAGCGGCCAACTGCACGATAATCGACGCCGAAATATACGGCATAATATTCAAAGCAAATAACGTCATACGGGATAAAGCGCCCCCCGTAAACATATTAAACATTCCCAAAATACCGCCGGCTTGTCTGGTAAAAATATCTTCCAGAACAGTCGAATTGATTCCCGGCAGAGGAATAAACGTCCCTATACGATAAACAATCATAGCCCCCAACGTAAAAAGAAGACGTTTTTGAAGGTCCGTCGCTTTTGCAAAAGTTTCCCAACCTAATCCGGTCGCCATTTTATCTGTTTGAGAAGCCATTTCTTTTCTTCCAATAAATTTTTAAATTTAAACGCGCAAAAGAGGGTTCCCCCTCTTTTGCATTCTTCAAATTCACTTATTCGGCAATAATAACCTGTCCGCCGGCCTTTTCGACAGCCGCTTTGGCTGCTTCGGAAGAACCGGAAACTTTAATGGTTACTTTCGCCTTCAGCTCGCCGCTGGCCAGCAGACGCAAACCGTCATAGGTCTGCTTTAAAACGCCGGCCTGGCATAAAACATCAGCATTGATTTCTTTAGAAGCATCAACAATGCCTTTATCAATCGCCGCCTGCAAACGCCCTAAGTTAATTTCCGCATACTTGTTTGCAAAAATATTGTTAAAGCCGCGTTTGGGCAAACGACGATAAAGCGGCATCTGACCGCCTTCGAAACCGTTAATCGCCACGCCTGTACGAGCCGTCTGACCTTTTCCGCCGCGGCCGCCGGTTTTGCCTTTGCCGCTGCCGATTCCGCGGCAGATGCGCATACGGCCTTTGCGGGCGCCGTCGTTATCACGAATTTCATTCAGTTTCATTTTCTTAACTCGCTTTATTAAAATCAGCCGTGCGCCGCCTGAAATTCAAACAGCGCACGCGCCCGTTTATTCTTCAACCACGGTTACCAGATGGGCAACTTTCGTGATCATACCGCGTACGGCAGGCGTATCCTGCAGTACTTTTTCAGCATTCATCTTTTTCAGTCCCAGCCCCAACATCGTTGCGCGCTGAACTTTCGTTGCGCCGATAATGCTGGCCGTCTGTTTGACTTTAATCGTTTTTGCTGTTTTAGCCATGATTTTACTCCTTCACTGCCGCAGCGTTCGCGCCGTCGCGAGCAGCGACAACATCGCCGACTTTTTTACCGCGCTTCGCAGCAATCATGCGGGGAGAATTAACCGTCTTCAAAGCCGCAAACGTCGCTTTAATCATGTTATGCGGATTTTGAGAACCGATTGACTTCGCAACAATATCCTGAATGCCCATTGTTTCAAAAACAGCGCGCATCGGGCCACCGGCAATAATTCCGGTACCAGCGGGAGCCGTTCTTAAAACAACTTCGCCGGCGCCGTATCTGCCGCGGACATCATGATGCAACGTCCGTCCCTCGCGCAAAGGAATACGAATCATTTCGCGTTTGGCTTTTTCCGTCGCTTTACGGATTGCTTCGGGAACTTCACGAGCCTTGCCGGAAGCAAATCCGACGCGGCCGCGCTGATCGCCGACGACGACCAAAGCGGCAAAAGCCATGCGCCGACCGCCTTTAACAGTCTTTGCAACGCGGTTGACATACACGAGCTTATCAACGATTTCATCCATATCGCGATCGCGTTCGGTGCGCAGATCTGCGCGTTCCCGATCGTTTTCGCGTTCTTTTTCGCCGCCGCGGCGGCGTTCTGTATTAGGTGTGCGTGCCATAATTACCTTTTCCTTTAGAATGACAAACCAGCTTCACGAGCTGCTTCCGCCAAAGCTTTCACACGGCCGTGATAGACATATCCGCCGCGGTCAAAGCATACTTCTTTAACACCGGCAGCCAGAGCACGTTCCGCGATCAGCTTGCCGACAACGGCAGCGGCCTCAACCGTGGCACCATTTTTCACAGAAGACTTGACTTCTTTTTCTACTGTCGAAGCAGCAGCCAATGTCTTACCTTCTTTGTCGTCAATAACCTGCCCGTAAATATGCTGTCCCGAACGGAATACGGATAAACGCAAACGTCCGGCGGATTTACGCCGCAGGGAAGCACGGGTACGGATACGACGGCCTTCAAACTGTAATCTTGCCTTACTCATTTTCGTTCCCCTTTACTTCTTCTTACCTTCTTTACGCAGGATATATTCACCCTCGTATTTAATACCTTTTCCCTTATAGGGTTCAGGCGGCCGTTTGGCACGGATTACCGCGGCAAACTGCCCGACTTTTTGCTTGTCGACACCAGAAATTTCAACATTTGTCGGCGTAGAACACGCAACCTTTAATCCGGCGGGAATTTCAAAATCAACATCATGGCTGAAGCCCAAGTTCATTTTCAAAATTTTACCCTGAACCTGCGCTTTGTAACCAACGCCGTTAATTTCCAGTTTCTTGGAGAAACCTTCGTTGACTCCTTTGACCAGATTGTTCAAACGGGCACGAGTCGTTCCCCATGAAGAACGATTGATTCCGGTTTCGGATTTGCGCGGAGCAACCCATAATTTGTTATCTTCAAGTTTTAAATCAACGTCGTCTGCCGCTGTATATTCTAATTCACCCAGCTTCCCTTTAACTTTAACCTGCTGACCTTTCAGATCAACCGTAACGCCTGCGGGAACAATGACAGGGTATTTACCAACACGTGACATGTAAACTCCCCTTTCTTAGAATACTTTGCACAAAACTTCGCCGCCGACATTGGCCTGGCGAGCTTCGTGATCAGACATAACGCCCTGCGGCGTCGACAAAACCGAAATACCCAGCCCGTTATAGAATTTCTGCAAATCCTTGACACGGGAATAAACGCGGCGGCCCGGTGTGGAAACACGAGCAATTTCGCTGATGACCGGACGGCCTTCATAATATTTCAGTTCAACTTTAATTTCGTCAATGCCTTTGCGGACATTTACACGCGAATAACCGCGGATAAAACCTTCGCGCTTTAAAACTTCCAAAACGTTTTCACGCAGCTTGGAAGCCGGCACCGTAATGTCGCTCTTGCGAGCCTGCTGACCGTTACGAATACGGGTCAGCATATCTCCCAACGGATCGGAAAATGACATGGTAGTATCTCCTTACCTAACTTGATGTTACCAACTAGACTTAACCATGCCGGGAATCTGACCGCAAGAGGCCAAATCCCTCAACACAACACGAGACAGTTTGAACTTGCGGTAGTTACCGCGAGAACGACCTGTCAGTTCGCAACGCAGATGAACACGCGTGAAGGAAGAATTGCGCGGCAATTCAGCTAACTTCAGCACGGCGTCAAAGCGTTCTTCTTCAGACATAGAGCGATCTTTGATTTTGGCTTTAAGAGCATCGCGACGGGCTTTGTATTGTTTAGCCAGACGTTCACGTTTCTTATTGCGTTCAACAGCACTTGTTTTTGCCATATTTTTATTCTCCAATCGCTCTAGTTTTTCGCAAACGGCATATCAAAACCGGCCAAAAGCGCCTTTGCTTCTTTGTCGGTTTTCGCCGATGTGCAGAATACTATATCTAAACCACGAATTTTATCAACAGAATCATAATCGATTTCCAAGAAAACGATTTGTTCCTTTAAACCCATAGCATAGTTTCCCTTGCCGTCAAAGCTTTTATTTGAAATTCCGCGGAAGTCGCGCACACGCGGCAGAGCCATCGTGACCAGACGATCCAGGAATTCATACATGCGTTCCCGGCGCAAAGTCACTTTGCAACCGATCGGCATTCCTTCGCGCAACTTAAAGGCGGCAATGGATTTTTTCGCATACGTTACAACAGGTTTCTGCCCGGCAATCGCCGTCAGATCACGAACCGCAGCGTCAACGGCCTTACGGTCTTCAACCGCATCGCGGCCCACACCCATGTTGATAACGATTTTTTCCAAACGGGGAATTTCCAACTGGTTTTTATAACCGAATTCTTTTTCCAGTTTGGGGCGGATAACTTTCTTGTAATGATCATAAAGTCTTGCCATATCACCTACTCCTATTTCTTCACGGCGATGACTTTGCCCGACTTTTTCGCAACGCGGACTTTTTCTCCGTCAACGACTTTAAAGCCGACGCGAGTCGGTTTACCCGTTTCCGGATCAATCAAAGCCACATTGGAAACGTCAATCGGAGCTTCCTTCGAAATAATGCCGCCGGCATTCGTCTGTGAAGGACGCGTATGGCGTTTAATCATGTTAACACCTTGAACAACGACCTTGTTGGTCTTCGGCATAGCGCGTAAAACTTCGCCCTGTTTGCCTTTGTCACGACCGGTCGTCACGATGACCTGATCACCTTTTTTAATTTTCATTTTGCCCCTCTACTAAATTACTTCAGGCGCCAAAGAAATAATTTTCATGTATTTCTTCGCACGCAATTCTCTTGTCACCGGGCCAAAAATACGGGTACCGATCGGTTCGCCGTCTTTGTTGATCAGAACCGCAGCGTTGGAATCAAATCTGATTGCGCTGCCGTCCGCACGACGGATTTCCTTTTTGGTACGTACGATAACTGCGCGGTGAACATCACCTTTTTTGACACGTCCGCGCGGTATCGCTTCCTTAATAGAAACAACAATAACGTCGCCGACAGATGCCGTCTTACGTTTGGATCCACCTAATACCTTTACGCACTGTACTTTGCGTGCGCCCGAGTTATCAGCGACATCCAGGTTGCTTTGCATTTGAATCATGGGATAAATCCTCTACTTTCCCGATTAACCGGCATCAACCAGCACTTCCCAAGTTTTTGTCTTGGAAAAAGGCACACATTCGCGAATACGAACAACATCGCCTACTTTAAACTGATTGAGCTCATCATGAGCGGCGTATTTTTTAGAACGCCGAATAAATTTCTTATAAATCGGGTGCATGACGCGGCGTTCGACTTTAACGACGACAGTCTTATCCATCTTATCGCTGACGACTACACCCTGTAAAATACGTTTGGGCATCTTTATTACTCCTTAGACCCCGTTTTGCGTTCAGATAAAAGCGTTTTAATCTGAGCGACTTCACGTTTCACCTGACGCATACGAGCCGTATTCGTCAGCTGACCGCTTGTCTGCTGAAAGCGCAGATTCATGCTTTCTTTTTTCAAAGCAATAATCTGTTCGTTCAGTTCATCATCAGTCTTTGCACGCAAATCTTTAATTTTAGCCATAGTTTAAGCCTCCTCAACCACGCTGCGGGAAACGAAACGTGCCTTGATCGGCAGCTTAGCGGCAGCTAATTCAAAAGCTTCACGCGCAGTCTTTTCGGATACGCCGTCAATTTCAAACATGATGCGACCCGGTTTAATACGGCAAACCCAGAATTCCGGATTCCCCTTACCTTTCCCCTGACGAACTTCAGGAGGTTTCTTTGAAACGGGTACATCGGGGAACATACGCAGCCAGAAACGTCCCTGACGTTTCATGTGGCGCACGATCGCACGACGTGCCGCTTCGATCTGACGAGCCGTCACACGTTCAGGCTCCATCGCTTTCAGACCGAAAGATCCGAAAGCCAGTGTCGTTCCGCCTTTAGCAACGCCGTGAATACGGCCTTTAAACTGTTTGCGGAATTTTGTTCTTTTAGGACTTAACATCTCTTACATGTCCTTTCTTAGCGTTGAGCGTCCGACAGACGTTTGTCCTGCGCCATCGGGTCATGAGCCAGAATTTCACCTTTGAAAATCCAGACCTTGACGCCGCACGCACCGTATGTCGTATGCGCGGTCGATGTTCCATAATCTACATCCGCACGCAGCGTATGCAGGGGAACACGTCCTTCTCTGTACCATTCGACGCGGGCAATTTCAGCACCGCCCAGACGGCCGCCGCAGTTGATACGGATACCTTCCGCACCCTGGCGCATCGCCGACTGAACCGAACGTTTCATTGCGCGACGGAAAGAAACGCGACGTTCCAACTGCTGAGCAATGCTTTCGGCAACCAGCTGAGCATCTAATTCCGGTTTACGGACTTCAACAATGTTCAGATGAACTTCGCCGCCGGTCATTTTCTGCAGTTCGTTTTTCAAAACGTCGATATCCTGACCTTTTTTACCGATGACAACACCGGGACGCGCGGAATGAATCGTAATGCGGGCTTTTTTCGCCGGACGTTCGACAATCACGCGGCTGATACCGGCAATCGACAACTTCTTTTTCAAGTATTCACGAATCTTGAAATCTTCATGAAGCTGTTTTGCATAATCAGCATCAGCAAACCAACGGGAATCCCAAGTACGGTTAATTCCCAAACGTAAACCAATCGGGTTAACTTTCTGCCCCATTTTAACGGTTCTCCTCGTTTTCGCGTACAACAACTGTCAGGTTGGAAAACATCTTTTCAACACGGCCGGCACGTCCGCGAGCGCGGGCCTGCCAACGTTTCATCACCAATGCTTTGCCGACATAAGCTTCGGCAACGATCAGTTTATCAACGTCCATGTTGTGATTGTTTTCAGCATTAGCAATCGCCGACTGTAATACTTTTTTTACTTCGCCTGCGACGCGGCGCGGAGAAAAGCTCAACTGAGTCAAAGCTTTTCCGACTTCCATGCCGCGAATCGACGCAGCCACAAGATTTAACTTGCGTGTGCTGCTGCGGATCGTGCTGCCGCCAGCCCTTGCTTTTTTAATTTCTTTTTTCGCTACCATGTTCTTTAGCCCTTCTTGGCTTTGTTATCGCCTGCGTGACCGAAGAACGTGCGGGTCGGAGCAAATTCGCCCATTTTATGCCCGATCATGTTTTCGGTAACGAGGACAGGAATAAACTTTTTACCGTTATATACGCCAAAAGTCAAACCCACAAATTGCGGAAGAATGGTTGAACGGCGCGACCAAGTCTTGATGACTTCATTTCGGCCCGATTCACGTACCTTTTCAGCTTTCTTGAGAAGGTAACCGTCAACAAAGGGGCCTTTCCAAACGGAACGAGACATAATCTACTACCCTCCTAATTAAGCTTTTTTCTTCGAAGCATGACGACTGCGCATAATAAAGACGTTCGTCTTCTTGTTTGTGCGAGTCTTCTTGCCCTTTGTGCATTTACCCCACGGAGTTACCGGATGACGTCCGCCGGAGCTGCGGCCTTCACCACCGCCTAACGGGTGATCAACCGGGTTCATCGCCACACCGCGAACGGAAGGACGAATCCCCAACCAGCGGGAACGGCCGGCTTTACCGCCGTCTTCATTTTGTTTATCCGGATTGGAAACCGCACCGACGGAAGCCAGACATTCGCCGCGAACCAAACGCAGTTCACCCGAATTCAAACGCAGCTGAGCATAACCGGCGTCTTTACCGATCAACTGAGCATAGCAGCCCGCCGAACGGGCAACCTGACCGCCGCGGCCGGGGTTCAGTTCAATGTTATGAACCACCGTTCCGACCGGCATATTCTTCAACGGCATTGCGTTGCCCGGTTTGATATCGACTTTTTCACCGGAAATAATCGTATCACCGATTTGCAGACGCTGCGGCGCCAAAATATAAGAACGTTCGCCGTCTTCATATTTGATCAGCGCAATAAATGCCGTACGATTCGGATCATATTCCAAACGTTCTACCGTCGCGGCGACATCAAACTTGTTGCGTCTGAAGTCGATAAAACGGTAACGACGTTTATGACCGCCGCCCATACGGCGGCTGGTAATACGCCCCTGATTATTACGGCCGCCGGTCTTATTCAAACCTTCGGTCAATTCTTTAACGGGACCACCTTTATACAGATCACTGCGTTCAACCAAAACGAGGTGTCTCCGGCTGGGTGTTACCGCTTTAAACGTTTTTAACGCCATTTCTTAAACCCCCGTCGTAAAATCAATATTGTGACCTTCCGCCAATGTAACGACAGCTTTTTTGAAATCGCTGCGTTTTCCGACAGTACCGCGGAAACGTTTCGTTTTTCCGCTGATACGGACAGTATTGACAGATTTAACCTTCACACCGAACAAAGCTTCTACAGCCGCTTTGACGTCGGTTTTCGTTGCCGTCAACGGAACACGGAAAGTCACTTGTCCGTTTTCAGAACATTTCATGGCTTTTTCCGTAATAACGGGACGCAAAAGCGTATCGTACATTTTTTCCGTTACTTTAATTTCCGGTTTACTCATTTCAGTCGAGCCTCCAAGTTTTCTGCGGCCTCTTTGGTTAAAACCAAAGTATCGCGGCGCAAAATATCATAAACATTAGCACCTTGCTGAGGCAGAACGTCAACGCCGACGATATTGCGCGCAGACAAAGAAAAATTATTGTCCAGCTCAGCGCCGCCGATGAATAAAGTGGAAGTCAGACCCATTTTTTCCATTTTGGACAACAGATCTTTTGTTTTTACTTCCGACATCTTCAGAGCATCAACGACGACCAGTTTGCCGTCTTTTGCCTTTGCGGACAAAGCACAGCGCATACCCAGCTGACGGATTTTCTTCGGCAGTCCCTGTTCATGAGAACGAACGACCGGACCAAAGCTGATGCCGCCGCCGCGGAACTGCGTCGCACGCAAAGATCCCTGACGGGCACGCCCCGTACCTTTCTGTTTGTACGGTTTTTTCGTTGTACCGCTGACTTCGGCGATCGTTTTCGTCTTGTGCGTTCCCGCGCGACGATTGGCCAGCTGCCAGTTAACGACGCGGCTTAAGATATCCGCACGAACTTCAACAGCAAAAACGCTGTCAGCCAGTTCCATCGAACCAACGTTCTGGTTATCTAAATTGACGATATCACATTTCATCGCCGTTATTCCTTCACTTCTTCAGAAGCTGCAACCGTTTCTTCCGCAGCCGCGGCCTTAGCCTTCAAACCGGCGGGCATCGGCACATCTTTGGGAAGAGCCTTCTTTACAGCGTCCTTAATCAAAACATAACCACCTTCAAATCCCGGAACGGCGCCTTTGACCATAATCAGGCCGCGGTCAGCGTCCGTCGCAACGACTTTCAGGTTCTGGACGGTGACACGTTCAGCGCCCAGATGTCCGGCCATTTTTTTGCCCTTGAAGACACGCCCCGGATCCTGACGGTTACCCGTAGAACCTAACGAGCGGTGAGAAATAGACACACCGTGTGTAGCTTCAAGACCGGCAAAATTATGCCGTTTCATACCGCCGGCAAAACCTTTTCCGATCGAGGTGCCGACAACATCAACAAACTGACCGGCAATAAAATGATTCGCGGACAGTTCATCGCCGGGGTTAAGGACACAGTCCTCACTAACCCGGAATTCAACCAATTTGCGCTTCAGTTCAACATTGGCTTTGGCAAAGTGGCCGCGAACCGATTTAGAAACACGGTTGGCCTTTGTTTTACCAAATCCCAGCTGCAGCGCGACATATCCGTCCTTGTCCTTCGTGCGGACAGAGACGACTTCGCATCCCTCAACCTTCAGAACGGTGACGGGAACGTGAGTCCCGTCTTCCGTAAAGAGGCGAGTCATGCCCATTTTTTCAGCGATAAGACCACTACGCATGGCTCTTTTATCCTTTAAAGTTTAATTTCGACGTCAACACCGGCAGCCAAATCGAGCTTCATCAAAGCGTCAACCGTCTGCGGAGTCGGATCGATAATGTCAAGTACTCTTTTATGAGTACGGATTTCAAACTGTTCGCGCGACTTCTTATCAACGTGCGGCGAACGGTTCACTGTAAACTTTTCTATGCGAGTTGGCAAGGGGATAGGACCACAAATTTGCGCTCCCGTGCGTTTTGCCGTGTTTACAATCTCGCGTGTCGACTGATCTAACAACCGATGGTCGAAAGCTTTCAGACGAATTCTAATATTTTGACCTTCCATGATCAATATCCTTCATTACTCAATAATTTTAGCGACGACGCCGGCGCCGACGGTCCGTCCGCCTTCGCGGATAGCAAAGCGCAGACCTTCGTCCATCGCAATCGGGGTGATCAGGCTGACTTTGATCTTTACGTTATCGCCCGGCATTACCATTTCCACGCCCGGTGCCAATTCGATCGTGCCCGTCACGTCCGTCGTACGGAAGTAAAACTGAGGACGATAGTTCGAGAAAAACGGGGTATGACGGCCGCCTTCTTCTTTCGTCAGAATATAGCATTCCGATTCGAACACTTTGTGCGGTGTTATCGACTTCGGCGCCGCCAAAACCTGGCCGCGTTCTACTTCTTCGCGTTTCGTTCCGCGCAGCAGCACGCCGATGTTATCGCCAGCTTCTCCCTGATCCAGCAACTTACGGAACATTTCCACGCCCGTGCATGTCGTCGTCTGGGTCGGTTTGATACCTACGATTTCAATCGTGTCGCCTACTTTGATCACTCCGCGTTCCACACGTCCGGTCACAACCGTGCCGCGGCCGGAAATTGAGAACACGTCTTCGATCGGCATCAGGAACGGTTTATCTTTCGGGCGTTCCGGCTGCGGAATATAGTTATCAATCGCGTCCATCAGCGCCAATATTGATTCTTCACCCAGTTTCTTGTCTCCGTCTTCCAATACGGCCAGAGCGGACCCTTTGATAATGGGGATCTCGTCGCCCGGGAAGTTATAGGAAGACAACAGATCGCGGATTTCCATTTCTACCAGTTCCAGCAATTCCGGATCGTCAACCTGATCTACTTTATTCATGTATACGACCAAAGCGGGAACGCCAACCTGGCGAGCCAGAAGAATATGTTCGCGCGTCTGCGGCATCGGACCGTCCGCGGCCGAAACAACCAAAATAGCTCCGTCCATCTGCGCCGCACCCGTGATCATGTTCTTGACATAGTCCGCGTGCCCCGGGCAGTCCACGTGCGCATAGTGGCGTTTGTCCGTTTCGTATTCCACGTGCGACGTGTTGATCGTAATTCCGCGAGCGCGTTCTTCCGGCGCCTTATCGATGTTCGCGTAATCGATAAACTGAGCATCACCCTTCGATGCCAGCACTTTCGTAATCGCTGCCGTCAATGTCGTCTTTCCGTGGTCTACGTGACCTATCGTGCCGATATTGCAATGCGGCTTCGTTCTCTCAAACTTCTCTTTTGCCATTTCTTAATTCCTGACTATAAGATCATTTACACAAAAAAGCCCCCAAAGCGGCGGCTGGAACCTTTAAACCAAGCCTTTTTGGCTTGCGTAACCGGCTTTTTCTCAGCGAAAAAACCATTTATTGGAGCGGGTGATGGGAATCGAACCCACGTAGTAAGCTTGGAAGGCTTCTGCTCTACCATTGAGCTACACCCGCAAAATGGTGGATGGGGCTAGATTCGAACTAGCGTACGCTCACGCGGGCAGATTTACAGTCTGCTGCCATTAACCACTCGGCCACCCATCCGACCAAATTGTGCTGCAAAATGCAACGTACCTGAAATAGTGGATTTTAAACCGTTTTGTCAACACAAAAAATCAAATATTTCTTTTTCTTTTAAAAAAATGTGATAAAACTCGTCTTTAGTAGAGTTATATCTTAAGGAGAACGATCCCCGTGTCCGCGCATCAGAAAAAGGTCGCTTTGAAAGAAAATACGCAACGCCGGCAGAAATTGTCCGGCAAAGACGGAATCGGCGGTCTTTGGCTGTACGGTTATCACGCTGTCGCGGCGGCGCTGCAAAATCCGCGGCGCAAAATATACCGGCTGCTGTTAAGCAAAGAAACGGCACGGGAACTGCCGCAAAATCTGATTCCGGAAGATACGGGATACGAACCGGCCGATCGGGCGGATTTTGATCAGATCCTGCCCAAAGGAGCCGTTCATCAGGGAATCGCGGCGTATGTTTCGCCCCTGCCCGATACATATGAAACGGATTTGACGCCAAAAGACGCTTCTGTCGTTGTCATACTGGATCAGGTAACGGATCCGCATAATGTCGGCGCGGTGCTGCGTTCCGCCGCGGCTTTCGACGCCGACGCCGTTATCGTTACGCAGCGAAACGCCCCGGAAGCCACCGGAGCGCTGGAACTTATTCCGCTGATTTTCGTGTCCAATCTGGCGCGCACGATGCAGACATTAAAAGACAAGGGGTATTGGTGTGTCGGCATGGACGGTTCGGCGGAAAAAACGCTGCGGGACGCGGCTTTGCCTCGAAAAGTGGCGCTGGTTATGGGATCGGAAGGTTATGGTCTGCGGCGTCTGACCGCGCAGAACTGCGATTTTATGGTCAAGCTGCCGATTTCAAAGCGGGTCGAAAGCCTGAACGTATCCAACGCCGCGGCAATCGCTTTGTACGATTTGAAATACAAACTGGCATAAAAAAATGCGCTGCAATTTTAAACATCTTTTAGCTTTTTCGGCGTTATTTATAAAAGATGTGCAAAAAAGGAAAAAAAGGCTGAAATAATGAACATGCAAACAGATTCTTCCGCGAACGGCGATTCAAACCGGTCAAACCGTTTAAAGCAGTTTTTACGTTCGACCCGGACACTGATCGGTCAAATCGGCGAAAACGCGGCCGATATTGTTGCCGACGACATGGAAACTTCCTTTTCGCCCGAAAAGCCGGGGCGGTCAAAATTTCGTTCCTTTCAGATTTTTTTGGCGGGAATGGTTATCGGTGCGGGATCTGTTCTGGGCACGTTAAAATATTCTTCCGCTCATAATTCTTCGGACGAAGCAACGGCCGCTTTGATCCGGGAACGGGCGGCGGAAACGCAGACGCTGACTCCCGTGGCTGAAATTGATCTGCCTCTGGAACAAAATGAAACGAACGAGTTGCTGGCAGAAACGGAATCCGACCCCGAACAGGAGGCTCCGTTACAGCCCGACACGTTGGAATCGTTCACGATCAAACCGCGCCAGAATTTATCTGTCGTTTTAAAACAAGGCGGGTTGACGAATCGGGAAATTTATCTGGTCAGCGAAGCCTTATCCGACGTTTTAGATCTTAAAAAAATTCAGGTCGGCGACAAAGTTGAAGTCGGAAAAATGAATACGGATACGGGCGAAAAAACGCTGTTGCTGGTTACAATAGAAGACAGACACGGCAACCGTTACACGGCGGCCAGAAGCGAAGCAGATTTTTTTGAAGCCAGTCTGGTTGAACCCGAAGTAGATCTGAAAACAGAATACGCCGAAGGAATTATTGACGGCGCTTTTATCAATAATGCCAAAGAATCCGGAATTCCGACGAACGTAATTCAGCAGATTATCTGGGCTTTTGACGGCCCTGTCGATTTTTCGCGCGATCTGCGCAAAGGCGACACGTTTACCGCTGTTTTTCAAAAAGAATACAACAAAGAAGGACACCCGACCGGCAATGGTTCTCTGCTGTATGCCGAAATTAATCTGCGTTCGGAAAAACATGAACGCTATTTGTACAAAGATTCTCAGAATCGGGAAGATTATTATGATGAAACGGGTAAAATCGCGCGCAAGCTGTTTACGATGCACCCGTTGAAAAAGCCGCGTCAGACGTCTAAATTCGGCCAGCGCAAGCACCCGATTTTAGGATATACGATTATGCACTGGGGAACTGATTTCGGCGCGCCGATCGGTACGCCGATTCGCGCTCCCGGCGAAGGGACAATTACTCAGGCCAAGCGCAAAGGGTCTTATGGTATGTATATTCAGATTAAACATAATTCCGAATATTCGACAGCTTATGCGCATATGAGCCGTTTTCATGAAAAAACACGCGTCGGCAGAAAAGTCAAGGCCGGCGATATTATCGGTTACGTCGGCAATACAGGTCGTTCGACGGGCCCCCATCTGCATTGGGAGCTGATTAAAAACGGTAAGAAAATCAACCCGCAGACACAAAGAATCACGGCTCAGCGTAAATTAACCGGAGAGGAACTGGTGCGTTTTTATGCCGAACGCGACAGAATGCGTCAGAACATTTCAGGCGAAGTCGCTTATGCCAAAGCGGAACCCCTGCCGGAAGACAGAAAACTGGCTTATCAGGGACCGTCAAAAACCAAAACGAAAAAACTGGCAAAAGCCAAAAAAAGCAAGGTTCAAAAAACCGCGTCGCGGACAGTCCGGCGCCGCAATGGTTAAAAAACGATCCCCGCGGCCAAGCGGGGATTTTTTTGTGACAAACGATTTTCAGCAAAACGTTTTATCAAATAACAGTCGAACTGCCGGGAAAAAATGCCAACGGCGCAAACTGTCAAAAAAAGACGATACTCGGAAAAAATTTACAGTGCGTTCTTATTTCGATGAAGTTGTGCTTAAAAACATTTCAAATCGTGCGGACGCATCGCGGTGATGCCGCGGCGGAGCGGAGGATAAAAGCTGTCGTTTAAACTTGTTTTGTCTGCCGGCGCATAAACCGCACAAAAAAGGGCTGCCGCGGCAGCCCTCTTCTTTTTTCTTTTGATTAATCCAAACCTAAAGCCCGTTTATAAACATCCAGAACGAACTCTTCTTCTTGCCGTTCCTGATCGTCCATTTTACGGATTTTCAGCAGCTGCTTAATCGCTTTGACATCGAAATTAGCTGATTTGGCCTCTTCATAAATTTCTTTAATGTCGTTTTGCAGCGCTTTTTTTTCTTCTTCGATATGTTCAATCCGTTCGATATAGGACAACAGACGCGCCCCATCGACTCCGTTCACATCTTGAATTTCATCAGCCATTATTGTTCTCCTTATTCTTCGTCGGCGTCTTCAACATCAAAAACGGCCGATTCGGTATGATGCAAAGATTTCGGCGCCTGTGCGACCGCTTTTTCCAAATCGGCTTCCGTGCAGAGCCCCAGCAAAACAGGATTACGCGCCTTGATATTCGCCATATTCCAATGAGTTCTGTTACGAATAGCGTCAATTGAATTTTTCGTTGTACCGATCAATTTGCGGATCTGCGCGTCCGTCAAATCCGGCTGATGTTTTAACAGCCACGCGATTGCGTCCGGCTTGTCCTGGCGTTTTGCCATCGGCGTATAACGCGCGCCCTTGGAACGCGGCATCAACGCGGGCAAATCGGAAACATTACGTTTTAAAACGGCTTTTTCGTCAGCTTCGCAACGGGCGATTTCTTCCTGAGTCAACTGGCCGTTGGCGATCGGATTCAGCCCCATCATGCCGGCGCCGACGTCACCGTCCGCGATTGCCTGAATTTCCAGCGAATGCATACCGCAAAACCGGGCAATCTGTTCAAAAGTCAAAGCAGTATTTTCAACCAGCCATACGGCGGTTGCTTTGGGCATCAGTGGTAAAGACATAATATTCCCCTTAAAATAAATGAATCATGTTTGTGAGGCAGAATAACTTAAACCCTCTGCCAGGTCAAAATGATATTTAAAATTCTTTTATCGGAATCCAGCTGCTGCCGATCCGTCCGGCTCGCATACCGTCAAAAACTTTCCCCGTTTCAGCCAACCAACCGTTTTTTTCAAACCAAGGCAAAAACAACGCGGCCGTTTTTTTGTTTTGTTCAGACAGACAGGAAAAGTCCGCCCCCTGATACAAATAAACATTGCCGTCCAAAGCGTAACCGCGCGCGTTTTGTTCTATGATCCCGCGCGCCTGTTTTTCATCAAACCCGGACAGCCTCAGCAGATCAAAGTGTGATCCGTCAAAATTATCCCGCGCCGTTAAAACGCCGCAGTCAAAAATGACAAAAGCTTTGCGGCGGCGGTGAAAATCAGATTCGGCGTTATTTTTTAGAATCTCTGGCATCTGTCAGCATCAGATCGGCAGGGCCTTGTTCTGCGGGAATAGGGTCGTTCATATGACGACAGTGACCTTCCAGGAACGCCCCCGGTTCGATTTCCAGCCGTTCGTGCGTAATATCGCCCGTCACTTTTGCCGGAGAAGCCAAAAACACGGATCTGGCGCACAAATGGCCGTTGATACTGCCGTGAATTTTAGCGACATCGGCTTGAATCGAACCACTGATCTGTGCGTTGACGCCGACAATCAGCACGCGGCAGCGGATATCCCCTTCGATCCGGCCGTCAATATGCAATTCGCCTTCGCTGACCAGATCCCCCGTAATCGTCAGATCAGAACTGATAATTGACGGAGAAGACGGCCGTCTGTCATTATTGTACGCTTTTGTTTCGATATTGTTTTTAACCTTTGAAAACATTTTTTTTCGCCTTAATAAACTTCATCGGATCAACGGCATGGCCTCTGACACGGATTTCATAATGCAAATGCGGTCCCGTACTGCGTCCCGTATTGCCGACAGTTCCGATTCTGTCCCCGGAACGCACCGTATCGCCCTTTGTTACAAAAATCTTGTCCATATGGGCATAACGTGTCCTAAATCCCAAACCGTGATCAATTTCAACCATATTGCCGTACCAGCCCCAACGTCCCGCGCGGACGACTTTGCCAGGCGCCGTCGTGTGAATCGGTTCCCCCATCATGCCGCCCAGATCGACGGCTTCGTGATGAGCCGGCGCCCCCTGAAACGGGTCGCCGCGCGATCCGAACGGAGAAGTTACCCGTATCCGTTCAATCGGCTTTCCGATCGGCAATGCGTCCTGCAGCGTTGTCAAATCGTACCAACGATCCAAACGCTGATTCAAGCTAACTAAAGAGATATTCAGATGATGCTGAGGTTTTGACATCGGTGCGGGAATGAACGGCCCGCCGATTCCGACGGTTTCTTTATTGCGGCGGATACGATTCAGCAGCGATTCCATGCCCAACCCCGTACCGGCCAAAGACTGGCGGATTCCTGCCAGATCATTTTCAATCATGTCTATATTTCCGCCGGCCAGCGATGCCATTTTGCGGAAAACCAGAATTTGCGTTTCCTGCATGCCGGAAATTTGTTTTTCCAAATTTCTAACCTTTTCCTGCAACGCCCGCGATTCCGCGGCGGCAATATCACGCTGCAGCAAAACCTGATGAAAAGAAACGCCGTTTTTTGACGCCTGTCCGCCGTCGTTTTCCATCAATCCGGCCAGACGGTCACGGACCAGCGCGGTTTCATTTTTTAACCGTCCGGCTTCTTCCGCCAGCTGTCCGGCTTTATCGCCGGCCGTCAGTTTTTCGGAAGCGGAAATGGAATCCGCTTTGCGCACCTTTCCTTCATCGACGGGGGAATCCGCTATTTCTTGCTGTAAAGACCGAATTGCCTGCTGATTGTCGTCTATTTCCGAAACAACGCGGTTTAAATGATCGGCAAAGGCCAGAACCTCCCCCTGCAGATTGGCATAATCCGCCTGCAGCCGGTTTAATTCGGCTTCTTTTCCGGCGGAAACGGTATTATAGCGGAAAAAATAAAACGACGTAAAAACACCCCACACGGCAACAGCGCATAAAATCAGAAAAATCCCCCGCTGCCGTCCGGCCGACAAAGAACAAAAAGCAATTTTATCCTGTTCCCGAATAAAAACGTCACGTGGTTTAAACCAACGTTTCCAAAAGCTGTCCCTGATATTTTTCCGCGTCATGTGAAGAACGACTTCCCAAAAATTCTATAGTATTTTTTATAACATACTATATGATACCCTTGTTCTGAAACATTTTTTTTAATAATGGGAAAAAATTCAAAATCATGTCAGTTAAAATCAACACAGCTTTTGTTCTGGGCACCTGGTTCGGATCGGGAAGAGCGCCCGTCGCTTCGGGCACTTTCGGTTCTTTGGCCGCGCTGCCGTTTGCCTGTGCCTTTATGTTTCTGGGCGGACGGACATATCTGCTGGGGGCCGCCGTCATTATTTACTTTATCGGCGTATGGAGCGCCGGCATCATCATGCGCGAAACAAATACCGAAGACCCCGGACAAATCGTGATTGACGAAGTTGTCGGACAATGGCTGGCTTTGCTGGCAACGCCTTTGGATCCTTTCGGGTATGCGATCGCTTTCTTACTGTTCCGCTTTTTTGATATTTTAAAACCCTGGCCCGCCTGCTGGGCGGATTCAAAACTGCACAGCGCAACGGGCGTTATGCTGGACGATGTATTTGCCGGACTGTACGCTTTGATCTGCACGATGCTGATCAACCGATTCCTGATGCCGGCGGACGGCTGGCTTTCGTTAATTTCGGCAACACATTGAAAGCGTGAAGCAATCCGTTATAGCAGACGCACAAAATGGATCGCTTCACCTTATTTCGATAATTTCTGACTGCGTGATTGCGAAAAATATAAAACAAACAGCCGCGACCTGCGATTAAAAGTCTTAACCTTTTTCTCTTTATTTTCTTACCCGGAGTAATTTTATTCCGTCGTATCCAAAATAACGTAATCGCCGTCCTGCCCCATATTCAACAAAGTACGGGCGGATTCTTCAAGCATATCGACGTCAATGCTTTGCGGGGACAACTGCCGGACCTTTTGTTCCATTTCCGCCCGTCGCAAAGCGATTTCTTCAGCGACCTGGGAAGCAATCTGAATTTCCTGTTTTAATTCAAATAAACGGCGCAGCCCGCGTTCACCGTTAATGGCATGGTATCCGAAATAAAATGTCAACACCAACCAGAACAACGGCGCCAGCAGATGCCGCAAACGGCGGCGTATTTCCTGAAACAGCTGCATAAAATCAATCCTTCCGGCGTTATATTAACAGCATTTTTTTAAATATGAAGAAAAAACACTTTTTCCTCTGCACCGTTATTATGCCCGATCTGTTTTTTCCAAAAAAAACACAGAAAAACCTTGACTATCCCCCC
>ENA-ORPH01001173-ORPH01001173.1-human-gut-metagenome-genome-assembly--contig:-NODE-1173-length-26346-cov-3.014225_pt1 | contig 26346 bp, 34 predicted proteins | sample MGYA00242142_ERZ509074 | MGnify/ENA primary metagenome ERZ509074 (study PRJEB26280, sample SAMEA2338724) | human gut metagenome | biome: human gut; feature: human-associated habitat; material: faeces...
ATTTTTGAAATGATAGTAGTTTTATTTCAAAAAGGTTATTTTGAATCAAGACAAGGTTTAATATATGGTCCTTTTACACCTGTATATGGAATCGGAGGAATAGCTTATTATATTACTTTCAAACTCATAAAAACAAGAAATAAAGGGAAAGTATTTTTTGTTTCAATGATATTGGGAGGACTAACAGAATACATAGCATCTTATGTTCAAGAAAAAGCATTTGGAACAATATCATGGGATTATTCATATTTGCTATTTAATCTAAATGGTAGGACAAGTTTATTACATTGTACTTATTGGGGAATTGCAGGGATATTATATATTTTGTATATAGAACCTAAAGTAGAAAAAATGAGAGCAAACATAAATAAAATAAATTTTAAAATATTAACATCTGTACTTTCTATATTTATGGTATTTAATATAACAATTTCTTGTCTTGCAGCTGAGAGACAAAAAGAAAGAAGAAATAATATTGAAGCAGAAAACAAAATTGACATATTTTTAGATAACTATTATCCAGATGAATATATGGATAAGATTTTTGCAAATAAGAAAAACAAATAATATTTATAATTATCCAAAAAAGTGATATAATGCCTAAGTGGAGGAAAATATTATGTATAAAATTCTAATTATAGAAGATGACATTGAAATAAGAGAAGAGCTAAAAATATTATTGCAAAATAGTGGTTACGAAGTAAATACAATTACAGACTTTAATAATGTAGAAAATCAAGTGTTTGAAATAGATAGCCATTTAATTTTACTTGACATTAATTTACCAGAAAAAAGTGGATATGAGATTTGTAGTAAAATAAGAGCAAAATCAAAAATTCCAATTATTTTTGTAACAAGTAGGAATAGTTCAATGGATGAATTGAAAGGAATAATGATAGGTGGAGATGACTATATAGAAAAACCATATAATGTACCAATTTTACTTGCAAGAATACAAAATTTATTAAATAGATCATATTCTGAAAATGATAAAAAAGAAAGCAAGATCGAATTTAAAGGAATCATGTTAGATATTTTAAAATCACAAATGCAGTATAAAGAAAAATCAATAGAGCTAACAAAAACAGAAATAAAAACTATTTATTATTTATTTAAAAATACAGACAGAATCATACCAAGAACAGAAATAATTGATTATTTATGGGATAATGAAGTTTATGCAGATGATAATAGTTTAAGTGTAATAATAACAAGAATAAGAGAAAAACTAAAAGAAATTGGAGTAGAAAATTTAATAGAAACAAAGAGAGGGCAAGGATACAAATTATGAAATTCACCAAATATATAAAAGACAAAATAAACTATATATTGGGTTTTATAACATATTGCATAATTATTATAGGCTATATGAAAGCTATGAAAATAGATAATAATGCTATTATCATAATAGTAACTATATCTTTCATATTTTCTATAATTGCACTAATTTCAAATTATTTAAGCAAAAATAAATACTTAAAAGAAATTAATAAGATTATGGATGGACTAGATGAAAAATATCTAATATCAGAAGTAATTAAAAAGCCAACACGAGAAGAAAATTTAGCACATTATAAAATTTTAAAAAGAGCTAATAAATCAATGCTTGAAAATGTAAGTAATGTAAAAGCAATGCAAAAAGATTACAAAGAGTATATAGAAAGTTGGGTACATGAAATCAAAATTCCGATTACATCATCGAAATTACTATGTGAAAATAATAAATCAGAAATAACCAATAAAATAGATGAAGAGATAGAAGAAATCAATAATTATGTTGAACAAGCCTTATTTTATGCAAGACTAGATAAAGTTTCAAATGATTTTATTATAAAACAAATTTCTTTATCAGATGTTGTAAAAAATGTATTGGCAAGAAATAAAAAAATAATGATACAAAATGATATAAAGGTAGAATTAAAAAATCTATCTGTAAATGCTTATTCAGACGAAAAATGGTTAGAATTTATTTTAAACCAATTAATTATAAATAGCATCAAATACAAAAAAGAAAATGGAACAGTAATATCATTAACAGCAATAGAAAATCAGCAAAATATACAGTTAAAGCTAAGAGATAATGGAATGGGAATAAAGAAGAGTGAAATAGATAGAATATTTGATAAAGGATTTACAGGAACAAATGGAAGAAATCAAAAGAAATCAACAGGAATAGGACTATATTTATGTAAAAAAATGTGTGAAGAATTAGGAATGAGAATACAAGCAGAGAGTAAAGAAAACGAATATACAGAAATGATAATAACTATTCCTAAAAATAAAAAAATGATAAGGTAAAATTTCTCTTTGTAATTTGCAAAGAGAAATTTTTATCTTACAAAACTGTAATATAAATGCAAACTACTTCTATATGAAAAAGCTAAAAAAGGAATTATAATAAAAATAGTTAAATACTTATGCAACATTTTAAAAGTTGCAGATATAAAAATGAGGAGGGATTAATTTGAAAAAGATATTAAAAGTAGAGCAAATTCAAAAATATTATGGAAATAAAGAAAATATTACAAAAGCAATAGACGGAATCAGTTTTGATGTAGAAGAAGGAGAATTTATAGGAATAATGGGAGCTAGTGGTTCTGGAAAGACAACACTCTTAAATTGTATTTCTACAATAGATAATGTTAGTAGCGGACATATTTATTTAGATGGAAAAGACATTACAGAAATAAAAGAAGAAAATATTGCAAAATTTAGAAGAGAAAATTTAGGATTTATTTTTCAAGATTTTAATTTATTAGATACATTAACAATTGAAGAAAATATAGCATTAATATTAACAATAAATAAAGTTCAAGAAAAAGAAATAGACAAAAAAATATTACAAATAGCAGAAAAATTAGGAATTAAAGACATTTTGAATAAATATCCATATCAAGTATCAGGAGGGCAAAAACAAAGATGTGCTTCGGCAAGAGCAATAGTAAATTCTCCTAAACTAATACTAGCAGACGAACCCACAGGAAGTTTAGACTCTAAATCAGCAAGACAACTTTTAGAAATAATGGAAGATATGAACCAAAAGATGAAAGCAACAATTTTAATGGTTACACACGATCCGTTATCTGCAAGTTACTGTAGTAAAATTTTATTTTTGAAAGATGGTAAAATTTTTAACAGAATTGAAAAAGGAGAAAAAGAAAGAAAAGAATTCTATAATGAAATACTAGATGTATTAGCATTACTTGGAGGTGATGCAAGAGATGTTAGGTAAATTATCTGTTAGAAATGCCAAAAGACAGGCAAAAGACTATATAATTTATTTTATAACTGTAATTATATCTGTTGCATTAATGTTTAGTTTTAACTCAATTGCAGTTTCAGAAGATATAAGTGAATTATCAACTTATATGAAAGACTTTGGAAAAGCAATTTTAGGAATTAGTGTTATTATAATTTTTGTTATGGCATGGCTTATAAATTACACTATGAAATTCATGTTAGAAAAAAGAAGTAAAGAGTTTGGAACTTATCAGATACTAGGAATAGAGAAAAAAGATATTTCTAATATGTTTACATTAGAGAACATATTAATTGGTAGTTTAGCATTTGTATTAGGGGTTGGAGCAGGATTATTTTTAAATCAATTTCTAACATCAATTATAATGAATTTATTTAATCAGCCATATCAAATACAAATAGTGTTTGATATAAAAGCAGTAGGATTAACAGCTTTATACTTCTTTGGAATCTTTGTTTTAGTATTATTAAATTGTAGAAGAAAGATAAAAAAGACTAAAGTATATAATTTATTATATGCAGATAAGAAAAATGAAAACAATGTGATAAAAAAATCTAAAGGAAACATTATAGTATTTATAACATCGTTGGTTTTATTATTACTAGCTTATTTCATAAATGATAGAGAATTTAGTAATATGTCTAATATGACAGGAAGAAATATATTTATTGCACTTGTTATGCTAATAATTGGTATATATTTATTTTATATTAGTATTTCAAGCTTTATAGTAAAAAGATATCTACAAAATAAATCAAGAAAATATAAAAAAAGCAATATGTTTTTATATAGAAATTTAACATCAAAAATAAACACAATGAGTATTACAATGGGAACAATAGCTCTTATGTTTACTTTTATATTAGTTGGTGGTAATGTAGCATTATTAATGAATAATATGTTAAATAATGAAATTGAAATGGGCTATCCATTTGAAATTACAATGAGTTCATTAGATAAAGACTTTTCAATATATAAAGATTATATAAACAAAAATGCAAAAGTAAAAGAAATGTATGAATATGACTTATATGATGTTCATAATACTAATATTCGTAGAGCATTAGATGGAAGTGCTTTTGAATCAAGATATTACTATGACACAGATTCTGTAATGTTACTTAAAGATTACAATAAATTAAGACAAATGCTAGGATATGAACAAGTATCTTTAGGAGAAAATGAAGCAATCATTCACTCTATGAAAACAGCAGAGGAGAAATTTGAAAAATATATAGAAAAAAATAATTCAATCGAAATATGCAATAAAAAATTAACTATAAAACAAGTAAATGGAGAAAGCATTTCTCAAATAAGTTTTAATGGATATACTTATTGCATAGTAGTTCCAGATTATATGGAACAGCTATTACTAAATGAACAGATAGAAACAAGAAAAGATGGAGACTTGATTTATAATCATAAATTAGCAGTAACAACAGAAGAAATAACAACACAAGACTTTGCACGAGGTTTAGAAGAACTAATACCAAGAGAAGAATTTACAATCACATCAGAATATGGTGGAGAAAGATATGAGCAATCAATAGAGAGAGGATTAGCATATTTTCATACAAAAGGAGAAAGATTAAGCGAAGCAAAATCTTTTTATGCAATAATATCATTCTTAGCCTTTTATGTAGCATTAATATTTGTAATGGCAACAGCTACATTACTTGCAATCCAACAATTAAGTGATTCAGAAAAATATAAATATAGATATGAATTATTAAAGAAACTAGGAATGGACGAACTAGAAATAAATAGAACAATATTTAAACAATTATTTTTCTATTTTGCAATACCAATGTTATTACCATTTATACTTAGTATTCCAATTATATTAAGCATAAGCAAAATATTTACAATTGCTGTTACAATAGAAGAAATCATTAGAAATATAGGAATCATATATGGAATGTTTATATTAGTTTATGGAATTTACTTTATTGCAACAGATGTACAATTTACTAGAAATATTGAAGAAATCAGGTAAAAGTTATGAAAAAAATATATATTATATTAACACATACAGGAACTATATTATCAAAGATTATAAAAGAATTTACAAAAGATGAATTTTCACATGTATCTATTGCTCTTGATAAAGAATTAAACAGAATGTATAGTTTTGGAAGATTAAATCCATACAACGCATTTTACGGAGGTTTTGTGCATGAATATATCAATGAAGGTACATTTAAAAGATTTTATAAAACAAGAGCAAAGATATATTCTTTAGAGATAAGTGATGAACAATACGAAGAAATATCTAAAAATATAATTAAATTTGAACAAAGTAAAGATAAATATAAATTTAATACTGTTGGTTTATTTGCAGTTGGAATACATAAGAGAATCCAAAAAGAAAATAGGTTTTATTGTGCCGAATTTGTTAAATATATTTTAGAAAAATCAGGAATAAAAACAAAATTGCCAGAAATTATAAAACCAGAAGATTTCAAAAAATTAGATGGATTAAAAGAAGTATATGGTGGATTATTAAGGCAATATCAATTACCAAAAATAGATATAAAAGAAATTTTAAGAAACAACTTAGTAGCATATAGAAAAAAAGAAGAATATGATTTCTCTTTAGAAAAACTTTATAATGCTTTAAAATCAAGATATGAATATTATGCAAAAAGATATGAAGATGGTGTTAAAGTTAAAGATAAAGTAAATGAATTTATAAAAAAAAGTAATCTTTTTACAAAAACAAAAAAAGTAAAGAATCTATGTGCATATCTAGGAATAGATTATCATAGTAATGATATATATTTTACTGAGGTAATTGATAATTCTGTTTTATTTAGATGGGGTAAAGAATTAATTGATTATGCGGGAAATACTCATAAAATTGAAGAAATAGAAAAATACATAGATGAATATAAATAAAATTAAAAATTACAAATTTCCCCTAAATTATATACAAAAAAATATTTTTTTGATATAATTATTGCAGAAAACAAGTAAAATGAGGCAATATTTAACAGAACATTTTCCTAAATTAGACTATGGAATTAGTTGGTATGGTGCAAAATGGGAGAATGATACAATTATAAAATTTGTCATAAAAGATAATCAAACAAATGAAAGAATTTATTTGAGATTTGATTATTCAACATACACAATTTTAGAAGAAATAACTCATGAACAATATAGAAAAGATAAATAATATAAAATAAAAATTTGATAGAGATAAAAATTGTTTTATCTCTATTTTTCATTATAAATATATATTGAAAAATACTTGTTTATTATGTTAAAATATAGTGAGAATAATTAGAAATTAGGAGAAGTTTATGGACGATAATCAGATGCGAAAAAACAAATATATTTTTTTCATAAATATTGAAGAGCAAGCAAGAAAAATATATGAGAAATCATATAAAAATAGTGAATATGAACGAGTAAAAAAAGATTTTGTTCCAGCAAATATAATGATTATAAAAAAAGAATATGAAAAAAAGTTATTAGATGAAATTTTAGAATTTACATTAAATCTTATTTTAAAGTACAATATCAAAGAGCCAATGATACTTGATTTATCAAATGAGTTAAATTCTATTATAGAACAATATGAAGGAAATTGGACACAATATGCAAAAACAAACCATATTTATATATTAAAATTAAAGAAAGTAATTGAAAGAAATGTGGCAAAATTAACAAGAAATAAATTTTTAGGAAGTGAAACAAATGAATGAAAAAGAATTAAAAAAATTTACTATTGATTTAATTGCTAGTAAGGAACAAGAAAATGAAAATTATATACATTATTCATATTATGAATTAAAAGTAAAAAATAATTTATCAGAACAGGAAATTGATGAAGTATTAAAAATTAGCAGAGATTATTTCGAAAATAAAGAATATAAAGTGTACTTTACAAATGCAGAATTTGAATATCAAAATGCAAAAAGAAGAGTGGAAAGCAATGAATATATGATAGCTTTTAAAGACTAAGAATAGAATAGAATATAATTACTTTTGCAGGTTATTATTTTATAAATAGAGAAGAAAAGAAATAAAGAAAAGTAATAGAATTAAATTTTTATTACTTTTCTTTATTTCTTTTAAGCCAATTTTGAGCTTCAGCTTCATTAAATCTTTCATCAGCAAAAAATTTTGATAAATTAGTTCCTAGAGCTTCACAAATATATAACAAGTTTTCAAGCCTTATTGTTTTTGTTTTCCTATTAAGGAATAAAGTAATAGTTGAACTATATATTCCTGTCAAACTTTCTAATTTATAAATAGAAACATTTTTTGCTTTCATTAATTCTTTTATTTTTAAAGCAACAACATCTGAAAATTCCATATTTTCACGACCTTTCTAAACTTAAATAATTTTACCAAATTCATGTTCTAAAACCTCTCAATAAATTGAGAGAATTTTAAAAAATAGTTCAATATTTTGAGAGAATATGCTATAATGAGAAAAAGAAAAAATAGATGTACTAAATAGATGCAATAAAAAACGAAAAAATTGAGGAAAGGAGGAAAATAAAAAAGAATATGGAAAATCACATATTCTATATAAGTATTTGATTAAAATAATCAAAAATATTATAATTAATATAATTGTAAAAACTAGCAAATAACTAATCAAATATATTATCAGTATCTTCAAATAATTGTTCATAAGATATATTTAAAACTTTGCAAATGGCTATGATTTCAAAATCTTTTAGTAACAATTTTTGATTTTCAATTAGAGAAATATCAGAGTGGTATATATCTACACCTAAAAGAGCTATTTTATCAGACAATTCTCTTTGGGTTAGATGTTTTAATTCTCTATATTTCTTAACATTTTTACCTAATACATTTGATTTTCCATTTAATTTTTTTACTTTCATAATAAATTAAATCCTTTCGCAATAGTTATTATGCTATATTTTACAATATTTATTTGCTAATCCTGGTAGACTATTCAAACCAAAAGAAAAAAAGTAGGTAAAGTAGGGGAAAATGGAAGAAATAAAATTTGATTTAATAGAAAAAGTTTGCGAAAAACAAAATTTTGATGAATTATTATTACAAATAGTAAGAAGTAATAAAGAAAATAGAATAAATAAAATATTACAAAATATTGAAGAAAATAAAAAGTTAGATAAAAAACTGAAAAGACAAATATATGAAGGAATCTTTGATTATGTGGATGACGTGAATAAATACTTAAAAAATAACCTAAAGAAAATCTTTTCACTTGCAGCTAAAGAAACAATAATACAAATAAATAGCAAATTAAAGGGAGGTAATGTTGATATGTGGAGAAAAATTAAAGTAATAATTGCAGATGATAATGTTCATTTTTGTAAATTTATAAGAGAATACTTGGAAAAATATAATGATATTGAAATACTAGGAGTGGCAAATAGTGATGAAGATGAAATAAAAATGATAGAGGAACTAAAACCAGAAATAGTTATAACAGATTTAATGCGAAACCACAGATATACTGGATTAGATATAATTAAGAGGTATAATGATGACCATAGTAAAATAAAATTTTTAGTAATATCAGCAGACTATAAAAAAGATGTTATAACAGATGGATTAGAAGTTGCAGGATATATAAAGAAACCTTTTAATGATTATAAAGTGATATATGATGAACTAAAAAGAATCAAAAAAGGAATAAATGAAAGTGAATATAAAGAATGGCTTGAAAAATATCATAACTTAGAAGTTAGAGATATTAATGACTATTTTACAGAAGAAGATAAGAAAATATTTGAAAAATTAGAAATAAAATTAAAAGATAAAATATATACGGAATTTGAATGTGAAAGCTTATATATGGATTTTCTAATGTATTATGATGATCCAGAATGTGATTTATCGGAAGAAGAAAAAGAATTTCAAAAGAGTTTAGATGGAACAGGTGTAACTAGAAAAGAATATAACGAGGTTTTGAAAAAATTAGAAAAATTAAACGAGAATTTTTAGACTATAAGTGGAATGCACAGATTTTACCTTTACAAAATTTACATAATATGTTATAATTTAAGAGTGATATTGTAAAGGAGATATGTTGGTTTGAATAATGAAATAACAGTTAAATTGAAATGTAATATAGAAGAAATATGTAAAAAATTAGAAAATAAAGAGTTTCAATTTGTCGAAAAATATTTATTAGATGATAGTTATTATATACCAAGCACAATTAATATAAAAGACATGTCAGAGCGAGAGATATTGAGCAAGGCAATAATATTACGAAATATAGAAGGCTATATTCCAAAATATCAAGAAAGTAAATTTACATATAAGCATAAAGAATTTGATAAAAATGGAGATATAGTAAAACAAAGCAAGGTTGAATGTAAGATTATAGATTCGAATGATGGAAGAAAGTTTTTAGAAGCTATTAATTATAGAATGATTATGCAAATTAAAGAAATAGACTATATTTATAAAAAGGATCAGTTACAGATTAATATAAAAGATATACAAAATGGTGATAAGCTAATTGAAATTGAAGAAAATGAACAATTAGACACTATAGATAAAATAAAAGAAGAATTGGGAAAACTGAATATTCCAATCTATACAAATGATTATTTTATAAAAAAAGCTGAAATAGAATTAAAAAAGATTTTATAGGAGCGTGATTGTATGTCAAATGTAAATTTGAATTTATATAGAATATTTTGTAAAGTTGCTCAATCAAAAAGCTATTCTGAAGCAGCAGAAAAACTAGGTCTATCAGTTCCAAATGTTAGTAAACAAATATCTAGCTTAGAAGAACAATTAAATTTGAAACTTTTTAATCGAGAAAGTAAAGGAGTAACATTAACTACAGATGGACAAGAACTTTATGAGATAGTAAATAAATCATTATCTAGTTTTGATTTTGCAGAAAAAATGGCAAAAGATAAAAATGATATGGAATGTGGATGTATAAAAATAGGATGCCCATCTCATTTTACAAGCTATTTTTTAATGGAAAAGGTGGAGAAAGTAAAAAAAGATTTTCCAAAACTTAATATAGAAATAATATGTGAAGTAGATACAAATAAAATGTTGGAACTATTACACAATCATAAAATTGATTTTGCAATAACAGATGCACAAATAAATAGTGCTAATGTTGAAGTTCAAGAACTATTAACAATAAATAATATATTTGTTTCAAAAGCACCATTAACAATTTCGGATATAAAAGAGTTAGAAGATTTAAATTGCATTTTAAACTTGGAAAATACAAAAGCAACACAACAGTTAAGAGAAATATTAGAAAAAAATAATGTTTCTTTACATGCAGATATGATGTGTGATGCAACTGAAATAAGAGTTGAAGCAGTAAAAAGAAATATGGGAATAGCGTATGTAATAAAAGAAGCTGTTAAAAACGAACTTGCAAAAAAAGAATTATATGAAGTTGAACTACCAATTGACCTACCAAGTATCAAACTAAATTTAATTTACTTAAGTGGAGAACTTTCAAAGATAGACAAGAAATTTATAAAAGAATATTTAAAAAAATAAAAATATGAATACCCTAGCAATAGGGTATTTTCCATTTTCTGTTAACCAAATGTTAAATAATGTTGAAAATTTAGGAATAGTTTTCCATTTAGAACCAATGTATAATATTAATGTATAAAAAGAGATATTATATAGAAAAGAGGATTTTAAATGAAGAAAAAGGTTTGTTGGAAAATTACAACTAAATGTAATCAAGGATGCAAATATTGTTTTGGATTTAATAATATACCAAATCTATCATTTGAAGAAAACAGACAGGTATTAGACCATTTAATAAAAAGTGGAATAAACCATATTACATGGACTGGAGGAGAAGCAGTATTATATCCTAGAGTAAATGAACTAATGAAAGAATCCAGACAAAGAGGACTTTATAATAAATTAGTAACAAATGGAATATTTTTATCAAAGAATGATAATGAATATGTAGAGGATATTTTAAATACTTTGGACGAAATAAATTTGTCTATAGATTCTATTGAAAATGATATAAATGTAGCATTAGGCAAAGAGAATAATCATTTAGAGATAATAAAAAATTTGTTAGAGAAAACAAAAAATAAAAATATTAAGATCGGAATAAATACAGTTGTTAGTAAACTTAATGTAGATAAGTTAGAAGAATTAGGAGAATTTTTAAATAACTATAATATTGAAAAGTGGAAATTTTTAAAGTTTATGCCTATTAGAGAAAGAGCTGAACAAAACGAGAAACAATTTGAAGTAGATGAATGTAAATTAGAAGAAGGTGTAAGAAACTTAAAAGAGTTTGAAAATATAAAGAAAATAGAATACAAAAAACAAAGTGAATTTGAAAAAAGTATAGTTATTATTCCAAATGGTGATATTTTACAAACACAAAATGGAAAAGATCATTATTTTGGAAATGCTTTAAAAGAAGAAATGATAGATTTTGACAAAATACTATCAAATGGAAAAATTAGAACTTTAGTTGCATATAATGATGAAAGAGTAAGAGAAAATATTATAAGGATGATAAAAGGACTAGAATATGTTGATTTAGTAGGAGTTGCTACTGATGGAAATGAAGCATATAATAAAATCCTTGATTTAAAACCAGAAATGGTATTCACTAGATATAATATGCCAGATATAAATGGACTAGAAATAGCAATAAAAACAAATGAAAATAAAAGCATTGAAACACCAGTTTTTAATATTTTTAATGATAAGAATGATATACCAGAACAGGAATTGCAAAAAACGATAAATGTTATAGGAAATAAATTAAATGCTCTTATTCAAGAACCTTACGAGAATAGAGTAGAAGATATTATAAAAGATTATAAGGAATATAAATATAAAAACTAAAAAAATGAGAAATAAGTTATAATTGTTGTAAAAACATTTTACTTATTTCTCATTTTTTTTAACCTTAAATATGTAACAAATGTTGATATAAAATATTTAGGTGTTATTGGATCTTTTGTTAAGTCAAAGAATTTCATTATGGGTTTTGAAACATTATAATTTTTATATCTGTTAAAAGGAATTAAAGCACTCCTTATACCATCTCGCACTTCACGAGATGTAATGCCATATTCAAAAGCAACACTCAAAAATAAATCATCTAATGAATTAAACTTATGAGGATAATAGTAATATTGAAATATTGCAGACTTTAAATAGTGGCAACCATTTGAATTTACATTAAAATCCAAAGGTAATAGATACATATTTAATTCTTCTTCTGTTAAGTCCGTTACTTTAAATTCTAATTTCATTTGGTTGATTGTGTTAAGTAATTTTTCGTTGTCAAAGGGTCTATACAACAATTTATAGACTTTTGATACATCTTCTATAAGAAATGGTTTATTTGTTTCGCTTATAGTTAAAATTGTATTCTTTTTTCTTTTTTCAATAGGAGAGGTAGATAGTCTATCAATTATTTCAAGAGTTTTTATATCTTTGAAATTTGAATCTAAAATAAAAATGTTTGGTTCAATTTCCAAATATTTTTTTATCGTAGAACTGCCATCATTGGTACTTTCAATCTCAAACCCTTTTTCATTTGCGAGAAATTGGCAGCTGGCTGAATTTCGTCTTACATCAGTGTCTGCAATAAGGATTTTAACCATTTAAACAACCCCCAACAAATGTAATTATTAAAATACAACAATAGTATATCACAAAAATTATGTAAACACAACAAAAGAAATGTAAAAAATAGGAAAAAATTTCGACAATTATCGACAAATAACACAAAAGCACACCCTTTTACACACCATTACACCCTTTTTAACAAAGAATATTAAAATCATAGTAGTATGAGCTCGGGAACTTTATATTAAAGTTTAAAAGGAGCTACAAAAGCAAATTGAATACAAAAGCAAATTAAATAAGAAACTTTTAAATTTTAATATAAGGGGGGTAAGAATAATGTGAGTAATAAACAGTAATGGATATTAAAATACTTTAATACTCCTTTTGAACTTATGAATATAAATAATAAGTTCCTAGAATGAGGGAGTATATTGTATATATTAAACAATAAAGAGGAGGCAATGTTAAAAGTAATTGTAAAAAATACAAGAGTTGATTATTTTAGAAAAAACAAAAATATTTTGAAAGAATTAAGCCTTGAAGAAGAGGTATTATATTCACAAGAGAAAATGGAAGAAAATTTAGAAAATAAAATGGACATGGAAATTCAAGCAGAAAAGTTTGAATGTATTTTTCGTGATGAAATTTTGTCTAAAATTGTAGGAGCACTAACATATACAGAAAAGTTGGTGCTTTCTTTGTATTATATTGAAAATAAATCAGATGAAGAAATATCAAACATACTATTTGTGACCAAATCTGGAATTACTAAAAAAAGAAATAGAGCTTTAGAAAAAATTAGAAGAGAATTTGAGAAAAGGAGGCATTTTTAATGTTTAACAATTATAACTTGACTGATGAAGATGTCATTGGAATTATAAATAAATATGAAAACTTAATAAATAAGTATAGTAGGTTATATCCAGGAGGAGCAATAGATGAAGATTTAAGAGGAGATATAATAGAAAAAATATATAAAACATTAACACAGAATAGAGAAAAATAAAAAATTTTAAAATTTTGTCCCTTTTACTATTTTTCAATCCGTTTTTAATAGGTAAGAAGGGAGGGAAAATAATGTTAAAAGAATTAAAACTATATTTAAAACAAAAAAAGAGGCAATTTATTGTAAAGAAACGTGTAATTGGTTTTAAAAAGAAAATTTTAAAATTACAAAAAGAAAAAGATGAGATGAAACGAAATAGCTCATTAAATCTGCCGATTCCATAAAGTGTTAGCAAAAAGTTAAGTAGAAAGAGAGGCACTAAGGATGAGTAAAAGAGAAGAAATTATAAAACTGTACTTTTTAGAAGACGAAATACCAGCAGATATTGCAAAAAAATTAGCAATTTCAAAAAGTGCTGTAACGCAGGTTTTACAAAAAGATGAGAGATACCAAAGAGAAAAAATGATAAGAAAAGAAAAAAATAAGATAAAACATAAAGAAAATACTAAAAAGATTATAAAAGCAACAAGAAAAGCTAAACAACAAAAAAATAAATCAGAAGATTTAATATTAAAAAGGATGCACAATCAAGCTAGTCAAGAGTTATCAAAGGGAAAAAGATTAAGTAATTTAGCATATAGAAATTGGAACAAATCAGCATATTCATATAACAAAGCTAAAAAAAGATATGAATTTAAGAAAGAACTTGGAAGAAGCTATGATGTGCCGAAATATATTAAAATTGAGGTGTAGAGATGGAAGAACAATATAATTATAAACAAGTTACTGCCTATGCGGTAATAGGATTAGAACATTATTTGAACTCAGGAAATAAAAATAATATAAATATTAAAGATTTTTGTAATTTATTTATGGAACCATTAGAAAAAGTATATAAGAAAAAAGATGTTATAAAAATTGCTAATGTTTTGTTAGAAAGGGAAAATACAAATGGTTAATTTTATAGATAATGATCATAAAAGTTTTTTCTATTCTAAATTAAATAAATTACAAGTATTAGGAAAGACAGATGTATATTATTTATCATTAGTATATACATTAAGCATTTGTGAAACAACAAGAGAACATTTTTCAAATATTTTTAATATAGAAAAAGGAGAAATAAATTTAGATGCAATTAAAGCTGGATGGCAGACAGGAACATCAGAGAAAGTAACAAGAATGGCATTTAATTTATGGAATCATTCAATTATGTTTGATAGTGAAGAAGATTTAGAAAATGAAAAAATATCAAATTGTTATGCTCCTAGTGAAATTTTTTGCTGTTCGTATGCTCCATATTTTTGGGAAGCTATACAAATTAGATATCCAGAATATACAAAAGTATTTGAAAATAATATAAAATTTAACAAAGAGCATAAAGAAGATGAGAGTGAAGATGTTTGTGAAATAGAATAATTATAGAATTTTTTAAAATAATCTACATATTCTTTAATATGGAGGCTATGATAATGGAAAATTCAAAGTTAGAAGAAAAAGAAATATATGAGGTAGATAGTAAAAAATATACTGTAATAACAAGAGTTTCGGAAAATTGCTTAGGTAAAGAAAGTTTAAAAAAACTAATTTGCAATTATGCAATGAGAGAACTACAAGAAAATGATTAAGATATATGGACAATGCTACTTTAGAGCGGTATAATATCGCCAGTAGCATTGTTTTTCAATATAGACAATTTGTACGGAGTGGAGGCGTATTAATTGTGAAAAACAATAAATTTAAAGTAGCTGGCTATTTAAGACTATCTGTTGAAGATGGAGATAAAGAAGTCAGTGATAGTATCGTAAGTCAAAAAAATATTATAGAGGATAAAATAAAAAGTCTTGGAGAGAAATTTGAATTAGTAGATTTTTATATTGATGATGGATACACAGGATTAAATACTAATAGACCAAATTTTCAAAGAATGTTGGATGATATAGAAAAGAAAAAAGTAAATTGCGTAATAACCAAAGATTTATCGAGATTAAGTAGAAATAATTTTGAAGCCAATTATTATATAGAAATGTATTTCCTAGAAAGAGAAATAAGATATATTGCAATACTAGATAATGTTGATACATATTTTAAAAATTCTAATAATGATATGATTCAATTTAAAACACTTATTAATGACTGGTATAGTAAAGATATATCACGTAAAGTAAAAAGTGGTGTGTGGGCAAGAAAAGAGCAAGGCTTATATGTTGCAGCAAAAGCTCCTTATGGTTATATGAAAGATGAAAATAACAAAAATCATTTGATTATAAATCCAGAGGAAGCACCAATAGTTAAGAAAATATTTCAAATGTATAATAGTGGCAACTCAATGGGAGAAATTGCAGAGAAACTACAAAAAGATAAAGTATATTGTCCAAGTCATAATGGTTTTCAAAAAAATAAAAAAGGAGAATATGGTTGGGAACGTTCTACAATATCAAAAATGTTAAAAAATGAAATGTATTTAGGAAATACAGTATATGGAAAAGGAATCAACTTAAGTTACAAATCTAAAAAAGTAAAGCAAATACCAAGAAGCGAATGGAAAAAATACGAAAACACACACAAAGCAATAATATCAAAAGAATTATTTGAAAGTGTGCAAAAAAGAATGAAATTGAACCAAAAAGCAAAATCCCATACACATACTTGGATATTGAACGGAATTATATATTGTAAGGAATGCGGAGAACCAATGCAATTAAAAGTAAAATATAGAAAAGATGGAAAAACCATTTCTTTTATGAGATTATATTGTTCAAGTAGTTTACACAAAAAAGGATATTGCATTCGCAAATATAAAGGTATTGAATTACAATCAGTAACTCAAATTGTTGTAGCAAATTTGAATAAAAAAGTGAATAATTTGATAAATTGTGAAGATATTGCGAAGTTACTGGAAAAAGCATATAAGAATAGAGATATACAGTCAATAAAAAATGAATTGGATTTAAAACAAAAAAAATTGGCTAAAATTAATAAAATGATAACGTCTTTATATACTGACTATAAAAAAGGAATTATCCAAGAATATGATTTTAACTCTATGTATAATCAAGAACTAGAAAAAAGAGATAGACTTAATAAAGAAATAAAAAAATTAAATAATAAGATAAATAATCAAACTATTATTTCAGAAGCAGAATACAAGAGAGTTGTAAAAAAAGTATCTGATGTAAAAAAATGGTCTAAAGAACAAATTGCAGATATTATTGATAATGTTCAAGTAGATAATGATGATAATATTTATATTAATTATAAATATGCTGTTATGGAGATGGCATGATGAGAGAATACAAAGCAGCAATATATTTAAGATTATCAAAAGAAGATATTGAAAAAAATAATAGTATAGACATGCAACGAGAAATAACAACTAAATATGCAAAAAATCATAATTATAAAATAGTAAATGAATATGTTGATAATGGATATTCAGGAATACTAAACTCTAGACCAGAACTTGATAAAATGATTAGAGATATAACATTAGGAAAAATAAATATGCTTATAGTGAAAGATATGAGTAGATTGACAAGAGATAAAAATTTAACATCATATTTTACAGATATATTTTTTCCAGATAATGATGTAAGATTAATTTCAGTTACAGAATATGTAGATACTGGAGAAAGATATGAAATTGATGATGCAGTTGCTTTAAGAGGAATTGTCAATCAAAGCTATTTGGAAGATATATCAAAGAAAATCAAGGCTGTAAAAACAAACTTAAAAAAACAGGGTAAATTTATTGAAGCAAGTGTAGCTTATGGATACAAAAAAGACAACTTAGATAAAAGAAAGATAGTAATTGATGAAGAAGTTTCTTCTAATATAATAGAGATATTTAATTTGTATATTGATGGAATAGGACCAGTAGAAATTGCTAATAGATTTAATAAACGAAAAATAAAAACACCATCTCAATATTTGAACTTAAAACATCAAGCACAATATTGGACTAAATCTATGATTGCAAGAATATTGGATAATCCAATATATTGTGGTAGACTTGTTACTAACAAATACTATAATGATTTTAAGTTAAAAAAGACAGTTGCGAACAGAAAAGGAAACTATCAATATATTTCTGGTACACATCAGCCAATAATTGCTCCTAAAATTTTTGATAAAGTACAAGAAATGAAAAAAGGAACAACAAAAGAAAACCAAAAAGAATATGTATTTCTATTAAGGGATTTGGTGTACTGCAAAAATTGTGGTAGAAAAATGTTATATAAAAACAGCAATCCTATGAGAATTGATAAATATGGCAAAGTAACAGGAACAAAGAATGAATTAGGATATTTTATATGTGCTGAACATTATAGACATCAAGATATATGCAATGAGTGGATTAAGATAAAAGAAAATACTTTGAATGAAATAGTTTTAAAACAAGTTTCTAACAAATTAAAAAAATTACAGTTGTATAAATATGCAAATGATGTTAAAGCATATAAAGAAATAATGAATCCAGAGGCAAGTGAGTGCAAAAAAATAAAAAATGAAATAACAAGAAGGGAAGCAGATTTTAAAATATTGTATTCTAAAAAAGTGGAAGAAATTATTTCAGAAGATGAGTTTGTTAGGGAATACAATTTATATAAAAAAAGAGTTACTGAGTTAAAAGAAAAGTTAGACAGGTTAGAAGAAGGCAAAAAAAGTTATAATTCTAAAAATGATGTTGAAAAGCTAATTATAGAGTTTTCTGAAGCAAAAAAGTTTGATAATAAAATATTAAAAAAATTAGTAGAAAAAATAGAAATTGGTAAAGATGAAGAAGTTAATATAATATTAAAGGTGTAGATATACACCTATCATTTTTACTAAAAAATAGTTGCACTATTGAACCTTACTCAGATAAATAAGATTTTAAGTGCAACCTTTAAACAAAAAAGTTATAAAAAACCTTGAAAATACTGAAATAAATAGTGTTTTACAAGAAAAAAGTATAAAATGTTGCACTAAGAAGATTACTAATCTGCTGCTAAGTCTTCTTGTAAATTAGCAATTATATCACCTTTACAAGCTAAATATGCAGCAGTAAAAGGAACTCCGGCAGCAGATTGTGGATATACATCAACTCCATGGTCTGTATAATATGCACCAAGCCCAGCTTTTTCTATTTCTTCAATAGAAGCATTTTTAGTTAATTGGTGTACGATACTTCCAACCATTTCAAGGTGAGCAAGCTCTTCGGTTCCAATGTCATTCAAAATAGCCTTAGATTTTTGGTCTGGCATAGCAAATCTTTGTGATAAATAACGAAGAGATGCAGCAAGTTCACCATCAGGACCACCATATTGAGAAATAATAACTTTAGCAAGTTTTGGATTTGTACATTTAATATTTACAGGATATTGTAATGTTTTCTTATAAGTCCACATTTAAAACTCCTCCTTCCCATGGCCAAGGTTCTTCTAGCCATCTCCATTTATTACAAGGGTAATTAATTGTTAAAGGTCCATATACTTTTTGATATTTATCTTCTAAATCTTTTAATTCTTGGCAATATTTTCTGTGTAAACATAAAGCTTTTTGGTCAGTAGGATGTGTATCTAAATATAAAGCTAAGTCATTAATTGCAAAAGCACAGCATCTTATCTGTTGTAACATTCTTCCTTGCATTTCGCAATCATTATTTGACTTACACTCACATGTGCAGTTGCATTCCATATTTTCATTTAACATTTATTACACCCCTTTCCAATTTCATTTCTAGATTCTATATACCTAATTTGTTGCATAGATTGCCCTGGAGAATAAGGACTGACTAATTCAGGAAAAATAGTTCCCATTTTAAGTCCTATGCAAGGCTTAAAAGTCTTATCCATATATTGGATTGGAACATAACTTTGACCAAGCATTGGGTTATCTGGGAAGACATTAGTTTCTTCAGCAAATCCACAAGAGCAACTATCATAATCATCTTCTACATAAGAACTAACGGAATTACATTTAGTTTCTAACATATCTGTAGAATTGTCATTATTGTTATTGTTCATGCAATAACACTTTTGATATCTTCTGAACATATTTTATTCCTCCTTTTATAACATTATATGAGGTAAAAAATATTTTGCGACAAAAGTATACAAATAAAAACATAAATGATAAAATAAAGCAAAATGAGGGGTGAAATAATATGAAAAAATTAATAATAGAAGTTGGTTCAACATGTACAAAAGTAGATGAAGTAAATGATTCGGAAATAAAACGTATTAAAGATGTAACGATAGAATTTAAAAGGAATTTTAGTAAATTAAAACAGTTGGATGGAAATGATGTAAAAAAACTAATTAATTTAGTAAAAGAAGAACAAAAACAATATAAAGACATATTTGTATGTGGTACAAGCATTTTTAGAGCCTTAGAAGAACAGATGAAAGAAAAATTTCTTACAGAATTTAAAGTAGAAACAGGGTTAGACTTTAATATTATTAGCCAAGAAGAAGAGAATAAATATACAGTAGAAGGTGCAACAAGAAATGTAAAAGGAAAAGTTGCCGTGTTTATAGGTGGAGGTGGTTCCACAGAAATTGCTATTTATGATAATGGAATAAAAGAAATGTGTAATACAAAAATGGGTGTAATTGATGTAATGGAACAATATCCAGATTTGGGAGAAAATCTAGCAACAACAGCTGTAAAAACAGTAAAAGAATGGGTAAAACCAAAGCTAAAAGTTCCTACACCAAAAGCAGATATCTTAATATTGGCTGGTGGAGGTCATATGAAGTTTGCTAAAAATTCTGGAATTACATATGAGAAAAATACTTTATTCGAAGATAGCCAAGAACCTATTATGATGGATATCAATACAAGAAAATTAGATACAGAAAGATATTATAAAGAAATTTCTTTAGATGAAATAAGAAATAGAGTAAATGATCCAGAGTGGTGGTATGCAACTCGTGCAATGTGTGCAATGGTATTAGAAGTCGCAGAAAGTTTAGATGTAAAGTATATCATACCAACAGATATATCAATGGTGTATGGATTAGCAAATAAGTAATAAAAAAGCGCTATGTAATTATTTACATAGTGCTTTTTTTAATTATATTGTAACTATTTTTTTGGTATAGTCTAAATTTGCTACAGAATCATTTTTATATGCTAAGGTATAAATATTTGTTGCTAAAACATCTTTATTTAACATATGTTTATAAGTTTTATTATTAGAAGAATCAAAGAAATTCTTAACAGAAGTTATTAATGCGATTTTTGGATTAGCCTTATAAATTTCTGAAATAAGTGCCTTGCCTTTTTGGCTATATCCAAGAATTCTAGCATAAGGTACAGTTTTACGAGAAATGTACATATCTTTTTTTGTTATATTTAGCAAAATATATAATAAAATTCTTTGAATTCTAGTTTGTGTATATCTTTTTGTCTTAATTATATTTATTAACTCTGCTAAAGTATTGCAAGAATTAGCTGCATTTTTAATAGAGTTTTCTAAGCCTTCATTTACTTCTGGAAATTTTTTAAGATCAGCTGTAGACAACCTTCTAATAGAATATAAAATTTCTTTTTTAAGCCTTCTCTTATTTCAGCAAGATTAGCCATGTTTTCTAATGGCATTTTTCTTAGAGTATATAAAATTTCTTTTTCAAATTTTGATATATCTATAACATATTGATTATTTTCTATCTCTTGCATTAATAAGTCATAAGCAAGTCTAGGCATTACTTTTCTAATATCATTAAATTGATTGTTCACAATCATATTTCTAATTGCTGTAGCACTTGCATATTCATCAACGATGCAATTACTATTATAAAATGCCTTTTCACGTTTAATAGCTATTGGCATAATATGAGATTTATATTTTTTCAAAGCTTTTAAATATTCGATTGCTAAAGTATTATTAGGTTGATTCAAAATATTAAAATATTTTTTGTCATTTAAATATAGCAATACTGCATTTTCTCTAGCTTTTGGGAAAGAAAGTCCTTTTTTTAATTCTTCGTTTAAGAATTCTACATATTGTTTTGGCTCTTCATATAAAATACCAGAAATTCTATTTAATATGTCTATATCGGAATTTTCAGAACCAAAAGAAACTGTATCTACGATTTTTAAGGAGTTTAAAAGTTTTATAGCACCTTCTGCAAAATTTTCTGCACTAGAAATAGAATATACTGTTGGAAGCTCTAAAACTAAATCAATACCACTTTTTAGTGCCATTTCTGCTTTTACCCATTTGTTTACTATTGATGTATTACCTCTTTGGACGAAATTACCACTCATAATACAAATACTGTATTCGGCGCCAGTTTCTTCTTTAGATTTGGTTAAGTGTAAAAGATGACCATTATGAAATGGGTTGTATTCAGCAATAATTCCTAAAACTTTTGACATATTTATCCCTCCTTATATTGTAGTATAAACAAATTATTGATATAATATCATAAAATGGTAAAAATTACAAATATAGGAGAAGAAAATGGAAGAAATAACAATATATACAGATGGAGCTTGTTCTGGAAATCCAGGTCCTGGGGGATGGGGAGCTGTACTTATGTATAAAGGAAATAAAAAGGAAATATCAGGTGGAAAGCTAAATACAACAAATAATGAGATGGAAATTACAGCAGTTATACAGGCTTTAAAAATTCTAAAATATCCTTGCAATGTTAAATTATATAGTGACAGTGCATATGTTGTAAACTGTTTTAAACAAGGCTGGATATACAATTGGAGAAAGAATGGGTGGAAAAATGCCGCAAAAGAGCCTGTGAAAAATAAGGAGTTATGGGAAGAATTATATGAACTTACTAAAATTCACAAAGTTGAATTTATAAAAGTAAAAGGACATAGTGATAACGAATATAATAATAGATGTGATGAATTAGCGAGAACAGCTATAAAAAACTTATAATAAATTAAATAAAGGAAATAGAAAATGATAGTAATATATGATTTTGATGGTACATTAACTCCGTATTCTTTACCACAATATGAAATAATAAAAAAATGTGGATATAATGAAGAGAAACTAATAAATAGAGTAGCAGAAGAATTAACTAATAGCAAAGGACTATATGAAGCTTATTATAAATGCTATACAGAAATATTGTTAGAAAACAATATTTTATTAACAAAAGAAAATGTTTGCTTAGGAGCAGATAAAGTAAAATTTAATAATGGAGTTATAGAATATTTTAAAAATTTCCAAAGTCGAAAAACAGGTGTAAAACATTATATTGTTACTTCTGGAATAAAAGATTATGTGAATAAAACAGTAATTGGAAAATATGTAGATGGTGTTTATGGAGTTACATTTAATGAAGAGAATGGAATATATAAAAATATAGATAAATTAGTAACAGATGAAAAGAAAGTTGATGCTATTAAGGATATTCAATTACATAATGAAGGAACAAATAAAATTATATATTTTGGAGATGGTTTAACAGATGAACTAGCATTTCAATATGTTCATAAAATAGGTGGAAAAAATGTATTTATAGCATCAAACAAACAATCAATAGAAAATTATAATAAACTAAATATTAATGGAATTATTGATAAATGTTATGAAGCAGATTTTGGAAAAGATACAAAATTAAGTGAGTATATTCAAAAAGAAATAGAACTAGAAAGAGAATGTTAATTTATTAAAAAGGTTTGAAAAATATTCAATCAAAATACTTATTATGTTTACCCTAAATATTGTCTATTTATACAAAATATGGTATAATAGAAACGTGGGAGGTAGGCGTATGAAAATAATAGGCGTAACAGGAAGTTCCGGAGCAGGTAAAGATACATTATGTGAAATTCTAGAAAATAAATATAATGCAGAAATAGTAGATGCAGATAAAATTGCAAGAGAATTATCTAAAAAAGGAACAATGTACTTACAATCAATAGTAGAAAGCTTTGGTTCTGGAATAGTAGATAGAAAAGGTGAATTAAATAGAAAAAAATTAGCAAGTATTATATATGAAGATGATAAAAAAAGGGAAGAACTAAATAAGCTTACCTTTATTTATGTTGTAGACGAAATAAAGAAAAGAATTAATAAAATAAAGAAGAAAATAATTGTTGTAAATGCTCCTTTATTATTCGAAAGCAATTTAGATCAAGTTTGTGATTTTGTAATTGCTATTATAGCAGAAAGAAAGGTTCAAATAGAAAGAATAATGAAGAGAGATAATATACAAGAAGACGAAGCAGAAAAAAGATTAAATATGCAAAATACCGACGACTTTTATATAGAAAATGCAGATTATATTATACATAACAAAGGGGATATAAAAGACATCGAAAAACAATTAAAAGATATAAAAATATAATTAAATAACTTTTGTTATTGACGATTCTAAAATTTTTTAGAATCGTTTTTTTCGTATTACAAAAATATTACATTTTAGTTATTTTATTGAAAAGAAAATAACAATGGCATATAATTAACAAAAATGTCATATAAGAGGAGTAATGAATATGTATAATGATAGCTTTGCAGATATGATGCTAAATGAAAGAAAATTAACTGAAAAAATGAAGATATTGTTGTATTTTAAGAAAAAACATAACTGCTTTTTTGATAATACAGTAATATTTAAAACAGAAATATGTAGAATGTTTTTAGAACATTCTAAGCCAGATGTTGATAATAATTTAGTATTAACAGCGTGTTTATTATATGCGTGTAAAAAGAGTGTAATTTCATTTACAGAAGAAAAAAGAAGAACTTATTTACGTAAAGGAGCAGAATATCTTGAAGAATTAGGATTCGACAAAAAGTTTTGTAGAATTTGTGAACAAGCTAATAGAATTGCTAACATTACACCAAGAGATAAAGAGGGAGACATATTAGAATTAATAGATAATTTTGGAATGCTTCTAGACAGGGATGATAGAAGAGCTTTTAATCCAACAGAAGCTTTATTCGTTTTGGAAAATGAAAATTTAAAAGGATTAGAAAATGTATATTTACAAGACTTTAAAGAATTTGTTATGGAATTTGAGAATTTAGAGACTCTTGGATTAGACAAAAGTAAAATAATTACAAGATGGCAAACTAAAATTAATATGATTCCAAAATATAATTTAGCCCAAGGAATTAATGCGGCTATAGATTATAGAACAACTGCTAAAAAGTTATACATAGAAGGCAAAAAATTAGAAGTTAATAAAAATGGAATAAGAGACAATAAACAAGAAATAAATGCAGATAGAAGAATAAAACATGAAATAGCAAAACAAATAGATGAAGAACATAAATTTTCTGACTTGTTAAACATAAGTGGGGAGGAATAAAAAATGAATGAATTTTTTGCAGATTTGCATGTACATATTGGTAGAGCAGAAAATAATAAGCCAATTAAAATTACTGCAGCGAAAAGTTTAAACTTTGCAAATATTGCAAAAGAATGTGAAGAAAGAAAAGGAATAAACATTGTAGGAATTATAGATTGTGCATCACCATATGTTATTCAAGATATAGAAGAATTCTTAAAAACAGGCGATGCATACGAGCTAGAAGATGGAGGAATTATATATAAAGATAAAGTATGTATAATACTTGGAAGTGAAACTGAAACATCAGAAAAAGGTAGAAACGGAAAAAAAGGTTCAGCACACAACTTATGTTATTTTCCACATCTAAAAGATATAAAAGCTTATTCAGAAGAAATGAGTAAACATATAAAAAATATAACATTAAGTACACAAAGGTCAGATTTATCTGGATATGAGTTAATAGATATTGTAGAAAAATATAATGGTATATTGGTTCCAGCTCATGCTTTTACACCATTTAAGAGTTATTATGGAAATTGTACAGACAGACTAAAAGATATATTTAAAGAAAAATATGATAAGATTTTTGCAGTAGAATTAGGTTTAAGTTCTGATACATATTTAGCAGATATGATTTCAGAGTTAGAAGATAAAACATTTGTTACAAATTCTGATGCTCATTCATTACCTAAAATAGCAAGGGAATATAACAAGATACAAATGGAAGATATATCTTTTAAGGAACTAGTTAAAGCGCTAAAAAATGAAGATGGAAGAAAAATTGTTGCGAATTATGGACTAGACCCAAAACTTGGTAAATATCATAGAACATATTGTGATGCTTGCAATTCTACAATTCAAACTAAAGAACCAGTAGAAGTATGTCCTTATTGTGGAAGTAGTAAAGTTACATTTGGAGTTTTTGATAGGATAGAATTAATAAAAGATAAAAAAGAATCTGTAAGTCCAAAATCTAGACCTGATTATATATATCAAACACCACTAGGTTTTGTACCTGGTTTAGGAAATAAAACAATAGAAAAACTATTAGATAATTTTGGAACAGAAATGAATATATTACATAAGTTGTCATTTGATGATATAGAAGCTGTTGTAGGAACTAAGCTAGCTACAATTATTGATGAATCTAGAAAAGGAAGATTACAAATAGAAGCTGGTGGAGGAGGAAATTACGGAAAAGTTTCCACAAAAACACTAGATAATTAGTTCTAAAAATCATTTTATTACATAGATATTATGTATAAATAATTCTATGGAGGATAAAATGAAAAAAACAAAAAATACATATATAGAGGTAATT
>ENA-ORPH01001199-ORPH01001199.1-human-gut-metagenome-genome-assembly--contig:-NODE-1199-length-25944-cov-7.527135_pt1 | contig 25944 bp, 22 predicted proteins | sample MGYA00242142_ERZ509074 | MGnify/ENA primary metagenome ERZ509074 (study PRJEB26280, sample SAMEA2338724) | human gut metagenome | biome: human gut; feature: human-associated habitat; material: faeces...
TAGAAAAAATATTTTCCAATTCACTATTTTTTTAAGCTACTTTTTCAGCAGCCTCTATAAAAGCTTCTATTTTTTTATTTTATATCACTATATTTTTTATATTTTACATATACTATAAAGTTAATTATTGCAATTACTATCACTACAAATATTAAAATTATATTTTTTCCAGCTTTAGGAATTATCTTATCTATTACAGTTTCGTCATTATTCAAATTGTTTCTATTGTCTTTTGTTTTCTCATCTAACTCATCTTTATCATCTTTTATATCTGTTTTTCCTTCATCTATATTTTCTTTATTTTTTTCTGAATTTGCTGTCAATTCAATATTTTGAGCAGGCATTTTAAATGTATTTTTTATATCAGAATATGTTTCTGAGCCTGACCAATTCTTCCATTTATATCCGTCTTTAACTTGTGCTTCTATTGCTACACTTTGTTCATAATAATAACTATCTGCCCCATTTACATTTTCTATTCCTTCATCTTTATTCAATATTACTTTATATTTATTTCTAGTATAATAATAATTTAGTATTGTAATTTCATCTTCCTCAATTGTTATCGTTTGCTTTTCTGGTTCAGTAAATCCTATATATTTTTTTACATCTGGAATTACTTGTGAATTTATCGTTCCTTGTAACTCTTCTTCATCTTTTAACGTATAATTAATATTATCTTTTTGATTTGCATTTCCATCAACATTTTGTTGCCAATGTTTCACTATATATTTATTAGCATTAATACTAAGTATCCATTGTGCATAATATGTCATATCTTGTGTAACTATCGTTTGCTCTGTTATTCTAGTACCATCCACTTTTTCTGTATACCAACCCTTAAAAGTATATCCTGTTCTTGTTACTTCTGGTAAATTTCCTAATGCAGTTCCTTCTTTTAATGTAATTTGACTATTTGGCTGTTCTCCGCCATTACTATCAAACGTTATTGTATATTCTCTTTCTATTTTGGTAGTTGTTGCTGTTAATTCAACATTTTGTGCTGGCATTCCAAATGTATTTTGCTTACTTTCAAGTGTTGCATTCCCAGTCCACCCTTTCCATTCATATCCATCTTTGACTTTAGCATCTATTGTTACTTGTTGTTCATAATTATAAGTTCCTGCTCCACTTACACTTTCTATCCCTTCATCTTTATTCAATATTACTTTATATTGAATTGGTATCCATTGTGCATAATATGTCACATCTTGGGTAACTATCGTTTGCTCTGTTATTCTAGTACCATCCACTTTTTCTGTATACCAACCCTTAAAAGTATATCCTGTTCTTGTTACTTCTGGTAAATTTCCTAATGCAGTTCCTTCTTTTAATGTAATTTGACTATTTGGCTGTTCTCCGCCATTACTATCAAACGTTATTGTATATTCTCTTTCTATTTTGGTAGTTGTTGCTGTTAATTCAACATTTTGTGCTGGCATTCCAAATCCATTTTGCTTATTTTCAAGTGTTGCATTACCAATCCAACCTTTCCATTCATATCCATCTTTAACTTGTGCATCTATTGTTACTTGTTGTTCATAATAATAAGTATCTGCTCCGCTTACACTTTCTATCCCTTCATCTTTATCTAAAACTACATTATATTTATTTCTTTTATAATAATAATCTACTACTAGACTTCCATCTCCCAAAATTGATATCTTTCGCACATCAGGACTTGTAAATCCTGTATACTTTTTAATTCCAGGTATTACTATTTCATCTGTTGTTCCTTCTAATGTTTCTGTATCTTTTAAGGTATAATTAACATCATTTTTTATATCTGCATTTCCATCAATATTTTGTTGCCAGTGTTTTACAACATATTTTGTATCTGTATTTGCTATCCATTGTGCATAATATGTTATATTTCCTCCTACATATGTTGATTCTGATATTTTCACTCCTCCAATTTTTTGAGTATACCATCCAATAAATGTATACCCATCTCTAATTGCTATTGGCAAATTTCCTATCTGTGTTCCTATTTGTTTTATCATTGTAACTTCTGTTGTTTGACCACCATTTGCATCAAAATTTATTATACAATTTTCATCATATTCTAACTCAGATGCAGAAACTAATTTTACTTCACTAATTTGTAATTTTTTATTTGCTATTATTTTTATTGTTTTTATATGTTCATTAATTAAATTCTCAACTTGATATGGAATCTTTAGTTCATAACATGTACTATTACCTAAATCTATATTTTTAATGATATATTCATCATTGATACATATATCAATGCTTGCATTATTAAATCCAAGATTACTTCCATTTCCATATAGCCATACACTAGATATATCTCTTCTTTTATCTAATGTTATATCTATTGTTCTTGTAGTTGCAATTTTAGTTGTTACAGTTTTTGCCAAGTAACTCATGCCATCTTTTAAATATGTATTTTCAGAGCTATTATCCACATTAACACTATATTGATTTCCATGTAATTGGTAATATGTAATTCCATTTATTTCTGTTCCAGATGGTATAGGCTGTTGTACTGTACTTGGTCCATCCACAAATAAGTTTCCTGATGCATCAAAACCTATCCTATCGATGCTTAACTTTCTTTTTGAAAACTTTGTAACATTTAATCCATTATATTTATTGCCACTTTCTGATACTTTTTCATAGTTGCCTGAATTAAATACTGCTACATGATGAACTGAATACATTTCATTATCAGCTGTTTTTAATATCATATTATGTCCTGGACCATATAAATATTTTGAACTATCAAATTCATATATATCATTTTTATATCGTGGCATTTCTCCATATATCATTGGATTTAAAGTTGTTTTCTTCTCAAATCCAGACATTGGATTATTAGATATTGCATATCCAACAGAATAAGAATCATTCTTATATTCACCTGTAGAGTACATCAAATAATATTTTCCATTGTTTTTAATACAAAATGGACCTTCGTTTATGTTTTTCTCCCAACTATTACTAACTTTTAACCCTAATCTTGTAGCTACCGTTCCTACCTTATTAAAATTATCATTAGGATCTAATTCAATGCCCCAAATATCTTGATCTTCTTCTGATTTAAAATACATATAGCATTTTCCATCATCATCAAATAATAAACTTCCATCAATATAACTATATTTTGCATCATGCTTATTTTTTAATGTTTCATCATTTTCAAGCCCTACATCTACTTTTTTTACAAATTTAAATCTATCTTCCAAACTATCAGACTCTGCTAAATAAATAGCGCCATAACTTGCATCTTGTCCATATGGATAGCTTGTACCACTAGGCCAGTAAACTCCAGAGAATATCATATAATACTTATTGTTATATTTATAAACTTCTGGTGCCCAATAATATGTAATTTTCACATCTGAAGGAATTGTTGATTTATCTATCCAACCACTTCTTGTAACCCAGTCTTCTAAATTAGTTGAAGTATACCAAACTTCATTTGTTGCATATAAATAATATTTTCCATTTTCTTTTATTAAAAATGGATCTCCTGCATCTTCAGGTAAACATTGAATACTTAAATTACTATATGAATCAAAACTTGTTCCAATCTCATTTATTACCTTTTTTCCCTCAAAATTATTTGCATATTTTCCATTTTCAATACTATTAGCCAAATTATTTGCACATTCTCTTCCTATCTGTGATAACGCTGCAGAATGAAAATGGATTGTATTATTGGTATTATCACATGTAACTTTTTTAGCTAATTCCAACGCATAGTAGCTTTTGGCTATAGAATTTGACTTTTTTTGAGCATTGATATCGTTATTATTTAAAGCGTATTCTAATTTATTTCCAGCCTCATCTGTAAATTTTTTTCTGCTAAATGTATCAAGATTATAATTTGTCTCATCTGGTACGTAATGTTCATAACTGTATGATGAACCTAAAATAATATCTTCATTCTGAGAAATTATATTTTCTTGAGTTTTATGAATTTGTTCAACTCCAATTGTTGCCCACCCATTTCCAACTGTAAATGATGTTTCAGCAATTGCTCCTAAAGAAATTCCTAAATCATTTTTAAAATTTTCTTTTACTTGTAAAAAATATTTTTGATAATTTTCTTTTATGGTTTTATCACTTTGATTATCAGTATTGTCTCCAACATTATCTTCTCCCTGAAAAGAAATCCAATATTTTCCACCAATATTATATCCTTTTTGTTGTGCCAATTTAACTGCTGAGGTAAAATTTTCTTTTATAGCTTCATACATATAATCAGTAGTTCCATCAATTATATGATTAGAATCATCTTTAGGTAAAAAACACTCAATATTTGCTCCTCCAACTGCCCCATTTACTGCAATCACTTTATGTCCTGTTCTTTCATAATAAGTTCTACAAAATTCTGGAATCATATTAACATTTTCTGTTGTCTGAATTGATATATGTGAAGATTTTCCATCAACATATTTTTCTAGTTTTCCTGTTGAAGGATTATATGTCAATCCATGCATCTTCTTATCATTATACTCATTATCATCTAACCCATCTCCTAAAATACGAGTATCTTTAGTTATTTCAGAAAAACTATTACTTAGATATTTATATATGTATGCAGTTTCCTCTTCTAATGGTGTATTTACAGTACTTTCGTTTTTTGTTGTTCTTAAAATATCTATATCTATATCTGTATCTTTAGAAAATTTATATAAATCTTCACTATATCCATCTGGCATGCTTCCTTCTGTTGTTGAATAGCCTGCCATATTAGATTGCCCCCAAAATAATATTATGTCATATACATCACTATCACTTGCGTTTACATAACTATAATATGCAAAACTTCCTACAATTAATATAACAAATATTATTATAAATATATTTACAATTTTTTTATTTTTCACTGCACATCTCTCCTCATTCTCTTAATTTTATTATATATTTTTAGTACAGTCTTTTCAACTAAAAATCCAAATGTCACACACATGTAATATTTTTGTAATGTTGTTGTAACATTTTACAATTTTTTTACCAAAATTTGCATTTGTACAAAAACTATGTTATAATAAAATGTGTGAACAAAATTAGAATTATAGAAAAAGATAAAAGAGGTGTAAAATTATATGACACTAATGGTAATAATATATATATTAATTTTTATAATATTCGCATTAGCAGCATATGCAGTAATGCAGATTAAATTAGCTGGAATTAACGTAAAAGACTTTTGGAGCTTCATTGAAGCTAATCAAATTTTAGATAAACTATATGAATTTTCTAAAAAATATAAAACACTTTCACCACAACAGCAAGTTGTTTATTTAATGGAAGCAGAAAAAGTATTTACAGCATTTGATAAAATTCCAGATATTATTTGGGAAGATGAATTCAAAAAATATGATGAAGTATTAAAAAAATATAATGAGATAAAAGTTAATAGATGGATGTCTTCTTCTAATTAATGACGAAGACACCCATCTATTATATTTTTAAGATCCATTTTTTATTTTTCTTTAAATTTCCAGATAAAATTTCTTCTGAAATTCTATCCTCAACTAGATTTTGAATAGTTCTTCTTAATGGTCTTGCTCCAAAATTATTATCATAGCCTTGCTTCAATATTGCTTTTACAACCCCATCATCTATTTCCACTATATATTTTTGATTCTTTAATCTTTCTTCAACTTGTTTCAACATAATATTAGTTATCTGTTTTATATCTTCTTCACTTAATTTATGGAATACTATTATTTCATCTATCCTATTTATAAACTCTGGTCTCAATTCTTTTTTTAATTCTTTTATAACCTCTTTTTTAATATCTTCATATTCTTTTTCATTTTCCACATTTCCAAATCCAAGAGATTTCTTCTCAGTAATGTATCTTGCTCCTAAATTCGAAGTCATAATTATAATTGTATTCTTAAAGTTAACTTCTCTTCCTTGCGAATCTGTCAATCTTCCATCCTCTAAAATCTGTAACAACAAATTCATAACATCTGGATGTGCTTTTTCTATTTCATCAAATAAAATAACCGAATATGGTTTTCTTCTTACCTTTTCTGTTAATTGCCCTCCATTGTCATAACCTATATAGCCTGGAGGTGAACCTATTAATTTGGAAACCGAATGTGCTTCCATATATTCAGACATATCTAGTCTTATCATAGAATTCTCGTTATCAAACAATATCTCTGCCAATGCCTTAGAAAGCTCTGTTTTTCCAACTCCAGTTGGTCCTAAAAATAGAAACGAACCTATTGGTCTTTTTGGATCTTTTAATCCAACTCTTCCTCTTCTAATTGCCTTTGCCACAACTTGTACTGCTTCATTTTGTCCAACAATTCTTTTTTGCAACATTTCTTCTAAATGTTTTAACTTTTGATTTTCATTTTCTGTTAATTTTTGAATTGGAATCCCTGTCCACTTTGAAATTATTTCTGCTATGTTTTCTTCTCCAATTTCTGTAATATCCTTATTTTTAATTTTTTTCCACTTATTCATTTCTGTATTCAATTCTTCTCTTGCTTCTTTTTCTTTATCTCTAAGATTAGCAGCTCTTTCAAAATCTTGATTATAAATAGCTTCTTCTTTCTCATTCATTATAATATCTATTTTTTCTCCCATAACTTTTATTGTATCAGGCTCTGTAAACAAATTAATTCTAACTTGTGAAGCAGCTTCATCAATTAAATCTATTGCTTTATCTGGTAAAAATCTATCTGTTATATATCTAACAGATAATGTAACTGCTGAATTAATAGCTTCATCTGTTATTTTTACATTATGATGCGCTTCATATTTATCTCTAATTCCTTTTATTATTTCTATTGTTTCCGCCTCTGTTGGCTCTCCTACATCAACAGGGCTAAATCTTCTTTCTAATGCAGAATCTTTTTCTATATATTTTCTATATTCCTCTATTGTTGTTGCACCTATTAATTGTATTTCCCCTCTTGCCAATAATGGTTTTAATATATTTGCTGCATCAATAGCTCCCTCAGCTGCTCCAGCTCCAACTATTGTATGTATTTCATCAATAAATAGAATAACATCTCCAACTTTCTTTACCTCATTTAGAACTTTCTTTATTCTTTCTTCAAAATCTCCTCTATATTTTGCTCCAGCTACCATTCCTGAAATATCTATACTTACAATTCGTTTATCTTTTAAATTTTCAGGAACTTCACCACTCACAATTCTTTCTGCCAATCCCTCAACAATTGCTGTTTTTCCAACTCCAGGTTCACCAATCAAACATGGATTATTTTTCGTTCTTCTTGATAAAATCTGAATAATTCTTTCTATTTCATCTTCTCTTCCGATTATATTATCAAATTTTCCATCTTCAGCTTGAACTGTAATATCTTCTCCAAACTGATTTAAAACTGTTGTAGCAGAATAGCTTCCTCTTACCTTATTAATATCTCTTTTTATTTCTTGATCAGACTCTTCTTCATTTATTACCTTGGTAATTTCACTATAAATTTTGGGAACTTCTACATTTAATTCAACAATGACTCTTACAGCCACACAATCTTCTTCCTTTAAAATCGCTAATAATAAATGTTCTGTTCCTATATAATTATATCCTATTCTCTTTGCCTCTAAAAAAGCATTTTCTAACACTCTTTTAGTTCTTGGAGTAAAACCTAGTGTTTCTTTTATTTCTCTTCCTACACCTAATAATTCTTCTATTTTAACTCTTACTTTTTCATCAGTAATCCCCTTATTATTCAATACCTTAGCAGCAATGCCTTCTCCTTCTTTAACCAATCCATATAAAATATGTTCAGTTCCAATATAATTATGTCCTAACTCTATTGAAATATCATTAGCAATCTCTATAACTTTTTTAGCTTTATTAGTAAATTTATAAACCATACTACTTTATCTCCTTTGTGAAATTGGGGTCGGTCCTTTTTTTCGCATTTGTCATTTTCGCCATTTCTTCTGCCTTTGCTTTTTGGTCTTGCAATGGAATCCACGCAAAATATGAACATACAAATTCTCCATATTGAGTAACATCTTCTCCAACTCCTTGATGAGTCTGTTTATGCTCTTTACTCATAAAAAACACCTACCTTTCATATAAGGTATGTGCTTTTTTTCTTTTTTTATTCAATTAATCTTTAATTCCAAATAATAATTTCACTATCCTTCTTAAACATTTTGGAACTTTTTTTACTACTATAGTCATATGTAAAACCTCCTTTTAACAGAGTAACCATAATATTCCTACTAATATTACTATTACTCCGATTAAAAACAACCATCCCAACACTGGTAAAAATAATACTAGTAATATGCCTATTCCTAATCCTATTAAACATACTCCAAATGTCTTTTTTAAGATTTTCATTATGATTTCCTCCAAGATTTTTACTATATTATATTCTTGCATATAAATTATGTGAATAACAAAAAAGGAAACTTAGAATCTCTTCCAAATTTCCTTCTCATATATTTATATATTTTTATTTAATAATTATCCGTTTACTAAATCTTTTAATGCTTTACCAGCTTTGAATACTGGAGCTTTAGATGCAGGTATTTTGATTTCTTCTTTTGTTTGAGGATTTCTACCTTTTCTAGCAGCTCTTTTTCTAACTTCGAAAGAACCAAATCCAACTAATTGAACTTTGTCTCCTCCTTTTAATGATTCAGCTACAACTTCTGTGAATGCATTAACTGCTGCTTCTGTTGATTTTTTTGATTCTCCTGTTTTTGCAGCGATAGCTGCTACTAATTCAGCTTTGTTCATTATACATTACCTCCTATAAAATTTTGTATATATGTACTTCAACTGCTGTTGTTGCAATATCTGTACTTCTATTTTATCTTATTCTCCAAAATAAATTAAAATCCCTCTCTTTTTTAGAAAATTTTAATATATTTTTAATTTTTCTAACATTCTGTAAATCTTCTCACCTTTAGGTAACATATATATATCTTCTTTATTATATATTTTTAATGCTACAACTGCTGCTAAATAAATTATTACCGCTAATAATATTGATATTATTGTTGCCTTATTTCCTGGCATTATTCCATTTATTATAATATATGCTGTATATGAACATACTCCCATAATAGCTGTTGCAAGTACTGGTTTTATCACAAACTTTTTAAATGGTAAATCCAATTTTACATATTTCTTTAACACATTAAATACTATTGTAAATGCTACTACATGACATGCAATTGAACCAATTGCAGCTCCATATATGTTTATTAATGGAATTGGCAATAAAACTAAATTTAATATTAATTTAACTACACATCCTATTCCTAATGCAATTGCAGGAACCATTACTTTTCCAAATCCTTGTAATGCCCCATTTATTGTTTGATCCAATATAGAAAATATTACAGAAACAGAAATTAATTGTAATAATAATGCCCCTTGGTTTGCATTTGGATATAACAAATTCAAAATTGGTTGTGCAAAAACTATCATTCCAACTACACATGGAAGACCTATTAACATTGATGTCAATAATGAAAATGATGTTCTTTTTGTTGCTGTTTCTTTATCATTTTTAGCGTTAGCTGCTGATATTGCTGGTACAAGTGCTGTTGCAAATGCAATATTTATTGCAAGTGGCAAATTAGTTAATGTGTCTACTTTTCCACTTAATTGTCCATATAATTTAGTTGCAATATCTGATGCCATATATGTACTTAATATTCTTTTTACTGTAAATGAATCTATATTTTTATTAAATGATGTCATTATTGAACTTAATGTTAATGGAATAGACACCATTAATATATTTTTTACTATTGTTTTTACACTTTGATATTTGTAATTTGTTGAGTGTTCAATCTCATTTCCGATTTCTTTTCTTCTAAGTCTATAATACATAAATAAATATGCAAAACTTGAGAATGTTGCTAATGTTGTTGCTACATTTGCACCTGCTGCCATCATTTCTGTTGAAGTTGATGTAACATAAGCAACTACTTCTACAATAGCTATTGTTAATATTGTTTTAAAAATTTGTTCTAATGTTTGTGCTCTAGCTGTAACTTTTAGAGTTCTTCTTCCATTAAAATATCCTCTAAATACAGATGAAATTGATACAAAAAAAATTGCTGGTGATAATGCAACTAATGTTAACTCTGACTCTGGTATTTGAGTCCAACTATAAGCAATTGTATGTGCTCCAAAAAACAATAACATTGTTCCTACTGCACCTATACATCCAAATGTTGCCAAAGCTACCTTAAATATTCTATTTGCACCTTTATTGTCTCCAACTGCTAATCTTTCTGATACCAATTTTGAAATCGCATTTGGTACACCTATTGATGATACTGTTAGCAATAAAGCATAAATTTGATATCCACTTGCATATATTGCATTTCCAGCATCTCCAAATCCTTGTCTATTTGTTAAATATAATGTATATATTAATCCTAACACTTTTATTAATATTTGTGAGAACATTATAGTTACTACACCTTGCATGAATGTTTCTTTTTTTATAGCTCTTTTCTCTTCTGCCATAAATTCCTCCTAAATAATTCTATGTTTTTTCTTTTGATTCATTACATCTAATTTGTGATATATATATCACAAAATTTAATGTAATTATATCTATAAATGTTAAAATTATCAAGAACTTTTCCAAAATTTATTGACAAATCCCTCTTTTTGTATTAAAATTGATAGGTATTATGTTAGAATATGATTTAAATATGAAACTTCTCCCCGGTAGTTTTAGATTTAAATTTCATATATATTATTAAATTTAATTTAAAATAGGAGGGTAAATATTACCATGAATAACGTTACATATAGTGCAAAAAAAGAAACAGTTGAAAGAAAATGGTATGTAATTGATGCAGCTAACAAACCATTAGGTAGAGTTGCTACAGAAGCTGCTAGATTATTAAGAGGAAAACACAAACCAACTTTCACACCAAACATTGATACAGGTGACAATGTTATAATCATTAATTGTAAAGATGTTGTATTAACAGGAAATAAAATGAATTCTAAAATTTACAGACATCATTCAGGTTACATTGGAGGAATGAAAGAAACTCCAGCAGCAGTTATGCTTGAAAAAAATCCAGAAAAAGCTATGACATTAGCAGTTAAAGGAATGTTACCACACAATTCTTTAGGAAGAAAAATGGCAACAAAATTAAGAGTATTCGCAGGAAGCGAACACAATCTTCAAGCACAAAAACCAGAAATTTGGAATTTTTAATTAAGGAGGAACTATTAAATGGCTAAGTCAAATAAAATCGTATACATGGGTACAGGAAGAAGAAAAAGTTCTATCGCTAGAGTAAGATTAGTTGAAGGAACAGGAAAAATAACAATTAACGGAAAAGATATTGAAGAATTCTTCGATTTAGAAACTTTAAAAGTTATTGTTAGACAACCATTAACAGTTACAAATACATTATCTAAATATGATGTAATTTGTTCAGTTTATGGTGGTGGAGTTTCTGGTCAAGCTGGAGCTATCAGACATGGTATTGCTAGAGCTTTAAGCGAAGCTAATTCAGAATACAGACCAGCTTTAAAAACAAACGGATTCTTAACAAGAGATCCACGTATGAAAGAAAGAAAAAAATACGGTCTTAAAAAAGCAAGAAAAGCACCACAATTCTCAAAGAGATAAGATTATATATTACAAAACCTCGAGAAACATATTCTCGAGGTTTTATTTTATATATCAATATCTTTTACAACTTCTAAATTATCCATATTAGCAACCTTAACATCCACATAAGAAAGTGCATAATAATTATTATTTACATACACTATTCTTCTAACTTGTTCTTCATAATTATCAATTAACTCTCCTATTTCTCCTTTTAAAACAAATCCATTGTCTAAGTCAATTCCATATATCACTGCTCTTGAATTCACTTTTTTACCAGCAGAAGATGTTATTGGAAAAGCAATTATATTTTTCTCTTTTGAAAATATAGCAGCCTTGTGATTATACAATAATTCTGAATATGTATATTTATCTCCTACTGCAATTTCAAACAACACTTTAGGATTTGCAAAATCACTTACATCAAACATTACCAACTTCAATTCTCTTTGAGTTTCATCACCATATCCAAACCCTATTACATGTGTTTCATCATATGGATGTAAATAAGTACTATATCCTGGCAACTTTACTTCTCCTAAAACTTTTGGATTTTTTACATCAGATAAATCTATCACCCAAAATGGATCTGTTTGTTTGAATGTTACAACATATGCCTTATCTCCCATATATCTTACAGAATATATACTCTCTCCTTGTGCCAATCCTTCTATTTTTCCTATTTCTTCTAATTTGTCATTTAATATATATAAATTATTGGCTTCTGATGTTGTTGTAGCAATTCTAAAGTTATCATCCTTTTCATCCATTGAAAATTGATTTTCTCCTTGACCATTAACTTCTCCTTGTGCCTTATATACAAATTTCCCATCTTTCAATTCAAATTTCAATATCTTTACTTTTCTATCTGTTTCATTATAATCTTCATCATATTCATATTCATTTGTTGCTATATACATATTTTTTTCAGATGCATATATAGTTCCTCCTGTGCCTAAAAAAGTTTGAATATCTGCCTCTTTATCCGAATTTAAATCTATTCCAACTAACATTAAATAATCTGAATCAGAGCCTTCTTCTATATTATAGATTTTGTCAAACCCTATGCACTGTTCTTCCTCACCTTTTAATTTATCTACATATTTAGGCTTATAATCATCTTCATTTAATTCTTCCAATTTTCTTTGTAATGGTCCAATATATTGTGTTGCTACAAAATATATTTTTCCATCTATCATTCTAGATTTTGAAGAAGTATATATTCCTTTAACCATAACTTTTCTGATTTCTTTTGGATTTTTTCTATCAGAAATATTATATATTATAATTCCAGATTTTGAATCTGATGGCCCATGTGCATAACATTTTAGCTCTTTATCTTCTGTACTAACTGTTTTCGTTACATCTCCACTTGTATCATTTCCAAGTACAGCTAATCTATCTTTTTCAACATATATTTCTACTGGATAAAAATTCTTTTCTTCAAAATTAATTTCTGCAATTTTTTCTGAACTTTCTGCACTTTCAGCATTTAATATTATAAGCCTTTGCTTACTCAAATAATAAATATATTTATTATCTACTTTTATCCCATCTCCTTCATCCACATTTTGCACTTGTACATTTGTAGATGAAGCAAAATCTGTGCTTTTAGTTTCTATTTCTTCTAATGTTTCTTTTCTTGTTTCTAAATAATTATTTTCTTGATTCTTTTCTTTTATTATGTTATAAAAGTTTTCAAAATTTCCTACTGTCTTCAGATCTATTGGTGCTACTTGATCTTCTTTTTGCCTTTCTTGTATTACTTCTGGAGTTTTCTTTTGTGATAATACTACTATTGTTGATAATGCAACAACCATTACTGCTGCCATATTTAAAAACTTTTTCATTTCTTGTTGTTTTCTTTGCTTTTTCTCTTTTTGACATTCATCATATTTTTGATAAATTTCATCAATAAATTGCTTATTAGTTTTCATACTTATATCCCTCCTCCAAAATTATTTTTTCTAAGGCCTTTCTCGCCCTATAAATTAAAACTTTCACACTTGAACTTGTTTTACTTAATATATGCCCAATTTCTTTATAACTTAGTTCTTCTATGTCTGCTAAATAGATAGCATTTTGATATTCTAATTTAAGCTTTTGAATTGCATTTTTCAAATTCTCAGCCCTTTCATTTTTAAAAACTTTTTCTTCCAATTCTTCTAAATCTTCATATTGATTCTCATCTAATGCTACTATTCTTTTTTCTCTTTTTATATAATTTAAAGCTTTTGATTTTGCTATTGTATAAAGATAGGTTTTTAAAGAATATTCAAATCTATAGTTCTTTTTGTGCATCAAAATATAAACAAAAACATCTTGGGCCAAATCTTCAGCAATATCTACACTTTTGGTATATCTCTGTATAAAATAAATAATAGAGTCTTTGTGTCTTATTACAATTTCTTCAAAGCTTTTATTATTTCCTAATAAAAATTCTTTGTACAACTCTTTATCTGTCTTTTCTTCCATCTTAAATCCTCCTTTTTCTATCTCTTATACAATTCTATCAGAAAAAAGTTACATATGCAAAAAAGAAACGGATTAATTTCCGCTTCTTTTAATTTCCTTTGCATATTCTTTATATTCTTTTTCATTTTCTACAGTATAGCCTTTTAAGCACTCATCAGAAACTTTTTCACATATTTTTTTAAATACTTCAGAAAATTCCGCTGTTTCTTTTCCATTAATTGAAATACATTGCAAATTTGTTTTCCCATCTTTTAAACGTGCTATAATACTTGTTGAAGTTGTTATAATTCCACGATATTTTAAATTACTAGTATATATCCATTTTACATCAGAATATTTAAATATAACCAAACTTCCATTTTTCTTATTAACAAAGAAATTTTTCGTTAATATTACATCACCTTTATAATATTTTGCTTCTACATTATTATTTAATTCATTTATCAACTCTTCTTCATATTGATTATCTTTTAAATATTTTCTTACTCCCTTTTTTACTATAGATATTGATATATGATATATTATCAATACAATTAATCCTATTCCTGCAAAAACAATAATCAAATCTTCTGTTGTAGTATCTACTGGACTTTTTCTAACATTTAACATTACACTTCCAAAATAATTTTCGAAAACACTTTCATCTATTTTTTCGTCATCTTCTAGTCCTTCATTATAGTAATCAATTATCTTCTTTTTTAGTTCTGTAGATATTTCTTCTGTAACTCCATATATTTTAACTGTTTCTGGTTTTGTCGCATTAGCATCAGTAGAATATGTATATTCTTGAATATCTTTTAATTTATCTATTGTTTCAAAATTTAAATCTATTATATACCAATCCCCATTACTTATTGCTATATAATATCTATCATTAGACTCATCATTTTCATTATCAATATTTCCATATATTGCCACTTCTCCACTTAGTCCTTCAACATCTAAATATGCATATTTTCCAGCTTCCATGCCTATAGCCCCATTCGTTGTAAAATCTATTGGAGTTGGTTGATTTTTTTCTTTATTATTAATCAAGCCAAAACTTACAATAATAAGAACAACACATACAATATATCCAATTATTAATGAACTTGGTATTTTAGTTTTTTTTATAATATTTTTCCCATCCGAATTCACTTTCAAACTTCTCCTTTATTTACAATTTAAAATGCTTTTCTATATAAAAATATTGCTATAGCCATTCCAATTATGCTTGCAATATTAATATGTAATGCAAAAGCAAAAGTTAAAGTCAATACATTCATATTTAAAACAAATGGATTATCAATTCCAAATGTTTGCCCATATGATAACCAATTAAGCCAATCAACTTTAGCTGCAACTTCTCCTAATAATCCTCCTATTACTAATCCTGCAAATATAAATAATATTGCCATCCATGTACTTTTATCTCTTATCGCCATTTTCTTTTCCTCCGTTTATTATTAATTTTTATCTTCCAACACTTGTTAGCCACTCTTCAACATTTACAACACTTGAATTGTTATTATATGTCATATAAAATTTGTTTTCACCATTTTCAGTATTAGTTTTCAAATATACAGCATCCAATACATAACTGCTTTTAAATATTTCTTCACCTTTTGTTGTTATTAAATTGTAGTGTTTATCTTTTTCTACAACTAACATTTTATAACTTGGAATTGCTAATGCTGGATACGCACTATCTGCTAAGTTTGTAGTACATCCTACCCCTGTAAGTTCAAAATCTTTTATTTTCTCACCTTTAATATTAAATAATCCCCATAAGTCATTGCTATTCATTATTGGAATTATTTCATCTAATAGAACATATTGATTTTCAATTCCGTTTTGTGAAAACTTCGTTATATCCATTCCAATTTTTTTATATTCTGGAGCAATAATTACTTTTCCACTAGTACTTACTACACCATACAAATTATTTTGTTTTACTAAATATAGCCCATTTTGATTATCCATTATTTTTATTTCATCATATACAACTCTAACTTTAGTTGAAGAATCTTTTGCTAATACCCCAACTTTTCCATTACTTTTAACAAGAAAATCTTCTGTAGCTGGTAAATACTTAATATCTTCATATTTATTTTCTAGTATTGATTTTCCAGTAGTTGCATCAATTACTCCATACAGTTTATCTTTTTGAAGTATTATCATATTTTCAAAAATAGCTTTTTTATCTGTAAAGTCATCTGAAAGTTTTTCTGTATTATTACTACCACTTGTCGCCTGTTGTGAATATTCTCCTATTTTTAATTTTGATGCATAATATTGGTTTAAATATTCCATTGTATATATATTAATTATATTCGAACTTGAATTATATTCAAATAAAGTATTAAATGCTTTTTCTATTCCAGTAGGTGTTGTGAATAATTCTCCATCCTTTTCAAATACTTTTTCATCTAGTGTAATGTATTCATAATCAGAATCTCCACGAGTTTTTATCAAAGTATCTGAATCTAGCGAAAACATAGCTGTTTCATACTCATTTTTCACATAGCATTTCGAATCATCTTCTGACTTTATCTTATAATCTCCTCTATAATCTTCATACCCCAAAAACTTTGCAACTTTTCTTATCGGAATATATACCTTAGAAGATCCATTCTCTTCTTTAAAATATAAGATTTCTACTATATTATTTTTTTTCTGTCCATCAATTCTTGCTGTAATCACTGTACTTTTCAAATACATTATTCCATATATAATAGCTACTGTAACTATTATCAAGAAAACTATCAATATTCCTATAATCATAGGAATTTTAGATTTTTTCTTATTTATTATATTCTCATCATATAATTCCATGGACTTCCTCCTATTTTTCATAACCGTATTTTTTATAAAATTCTTCTTTAAATGTACCTAAATTATCATTTTCAATTTCTATTCTAACTCTTTCCATTAATCTAGTCAAGAATCTTAGATTATGAATTGAAAGTAATCTTACTCCTAATATTTCATTTGCTTTTACCAAATGTCTTATATATGCTCTTGTATAATTTTTACATGTATAACAATCACATTCTGGATCTAAAGGACCCCAATCTCTTTCATATGTAGCATTTCTTACTACTACTTTTCCGTGTGATGTCATTGCTGTTCCATTTCTAGCTATTCTAGTTGGTAATACACAGTCACACATGTCTATTCCTGCCATTGCTGCTTCTATTAAATAATCTGGAGAACCAACTCCCATTAAATATCTTGGTTTGTCTTTTGGCATTAATGGTGCTGTATATTTTAGTATATCAATAAACTCCTCTTTTGGCTCTCCTACACTTATTCCTCCAATTGCATATCCTGGCAAATCTAATTCTGCTAAATCTTTCGCGGATTTTTCTCTTAAATCTTTGTAAAATCCACCTTGGATAATTCCAAATAATGCTTGATCTTCTGGTCTTGCATGTGCCTCAATACATCTTTTTGCCCATCTTGTTGTTCTTTCCATTGAGTTTTTAGTATATTCATATGTTGATGGATATGGACAACATTCATCAAATGACATTATTATATCTGCACCAAGTGAATTTTCTATTTCCATTACTTTTTCTGGAGTAAACATGTGCTTACTTCCATCTAAATGTGATTTAAACTCTACACCTTCTTCTGTTATTTTTCTTAAATCACTTAAACTGAAAACTTGAAAACCACCACAATCAGTTAGAATTGGTCTATCCCAATTCATAAATTTATGAAGTCCACCTGCTTCTTCCACTATTTTGTGTCCAGGTCTTAAATATAAATGATATGTATTTGATAATATTATTTGTGCTTTTACTTCTTCTTTTAATTCTTCTGGAGTCATTGATTTTACTGTTGCTTGTGTTCCAACTGGCATAAATATTGGAGTTTGTATATCTCCATGTGGCGTATGTACAACTCCTCTTCTTGCTCCTGTTTGTTTACATTCGTGTAATAATTCATATGTTACTGCTGGTTTCATATCTATTCCTTTCTATTTTTATTTTATAAACATCGCATCTCCAAAACTAAAAAATTTGTATTCTTCTTTTACAGCCTCATTATAAGCCTTTAATATATATTCTCTTCCTGCAAGAGCTGATACTAACATTAATAATGTTGATTCTGGTAAATGGAAATTTGTTATTAATCCATCTAAACATTTAAATTTATATCCGGGATATATGAAAATACTAGTATCTCCTTCAGTTGCCTTTACCATTCCTGTATTTTCATCAGCAATTGTTTCTAAAACTCTACATGATGTAGTTCCTACTGCAATTACCTTTTTTCCTTGTTTTTTTGTCTCATTTATTTTATCTACATCTTCTTGCTTTATATAAAAATGTTCTGAATGCATATCATGATCTTCTATATTTTCTTCTTTTACTGGTCTAAATGTCCCTATTCCAACATGTAATGTTACATTTGCAATTTTAACACCTTTTTCTTCAATCTTTTTTAATAGTTCATCTGTAAAATGTAATCCTGCTGTTGGTGCTGCTGCAGATCCTTCATATTTAGCATATACTGTTTGATATCTATCATTTTCTTTTAATGCTTCGTGAATATATGGTGGAAGTGGCATTAACCCAATTTTATCTAATATCTCATTAAATATTCCTTGATACTTAAATTGTACTTTTCTTGTTCCCCCTGGCATTGTATCTAGAACTTCTGCTTCTAATATTCCATCTCCAAAGCTTACTTTTGCTCCGACATGTAATTTATTTCCAGGTCTTACAATACATTCCCATATATCTCCTTCGATTCTATTTAATAACAAAAATTCCACATTTGCGCCTGTTTCTTTTTTTCCATAAAGTCTCGCTGGTAAAACTTTAGTGTTATTTCTTACTAAACAATCCCCTGGCTCTAAATAGTCTATTATATCCTTGAATACTTTATGTTCTATAGTTTGTTTTTCTCTATCTAATACCATTAATCTGGATTCATCTCTTTTTTCTATTGGTACTTGTGCTATTAATCTTTCTGGTAATTCATAATTAAATTCCGTTAGTTTCACTTTATTGTCTGTCCTTTCTTTTCTCTATTTTTTCACTCTTATATTGTACTATTTTTTCATTAACTTTTCAAGTTTTATGTCGATTTTTCTTAATAAAAAAGATAATATTTAATTTTAGAAATAAATACTATCTTAAATTTTATTCAGTGTACTATTTATAATTTATTAGGCTTTAAGAAATCTTTTCATTTTTGATACATTTTTATCTTTTAGTTGTGTTGAAATTGAAATATCGTAATTTATTAATATATTCAATATGTCATTTTTATCATTTTTTCTGTTAATTTCGTTCTCCTTCCAAAGTTTCTTATTTTCTTCCCAGAGCTTTTTATTTTCTTCCCAATTTTTATAATTTTCTTCCCAACGTTTATCGTTTTCAGCCCAGCGTCTATCGTTCTCTTCCCAACGTTTGTCATTTTCATCCCAACGTCTTAAATTTTCTTGCCAATGTTCATTTTCTATTTCTCTACTCTTTTTTATTTCAGCTCTTACTTCACTAAATGCTGCTGTTGTTTGTAGTTGAAAATTATTTAATGTTTGCAATATTTGCATTAACATTTCATTATTATCTGCCATATATTCTATCATTCCTTCCTTAAAAATATTGATTTAACTTAAAAATTAAAATGTTTATTTATGAATTAAATCCTCACTTGAACCAACACAAGTACACCTTGATATGTGCAAAAAAATAGAAGCACATCTATAAAATATGCTTCTATTATATATTCTCATTTTGCTATTGTCAAGAACTTTTAGTCGACAAAATTCGACAGTGCTTTACTTTACAACTTCAACATCTAACATTAATTTTTCACCATTAATACTTACTTCTGTATAAGTATCTCTTTTTGCGTTAAATACAATATTTTCTGTTAAAGTTTCTTTCTTGATTTCAGATTCGAATTTCTTTACAAGTTCTTCTAGCATTTCATTTTCAGATACATATAAGTTTATTTTATCTAATACTTCAAATCCTTTATCTTTTCTCATGTTTTGAACTTTTGATAAAATTTCTCTTACATATCCTTCTTCTTTTAGTTCAGGAGTTATAGTTGTATCTAATACTACACCAATTTCTCCTTCTCCAGCAAATGCGAATCCTTCTTTTCCTTGCATTGTAACAAGTAAATTTTCTGATGTTAGTTCTATTTGTGTTCCGTCAATATCTATATATTCTACTCCACCATTTTTTACTTTGTTAGCTAAATCCATTTGATTTAATTTTGAAATTTTTTCTCTTATTTTTGGTATTAGTTTTCCATATTCTTTTCCTAATACTGGTAAATTTGGTTTTATTTCAAAATGAACATATTCATTCATGTTTGCACCTAAGTCTACTTCTTTTACATTTAATTCTTCTTTTACTATATTTCCATAGTATTCAGGTAAAGTATCTACAGATATTAACATTTTTGAAAGTGGTTGTCTATTCTTAATATTTGCTGAATTTCTTGCACTTCTTCCTAATTTTACTAATGAATAAGCTAAATCCATTTCATTTTCAAGTTTTTTATCTATGGCTTTTTCATCAACTTCTGGCCATAAGCATAAATGAACACTTTCAGGTGCTTTTTCATCTAATCCTACAACTAAGTTTTGATAAATTTCATCTGTCATAAATGGTACAAATGGTGCTGATATTTTTATTAAGTTTACTAATACTTTATATAATGTTGTATATGCTCCTATCTTATCATCTGTTAATTCTTCTCCCCAGAATCTCTCTCTGTTTGTACGAACATACCAGTTTGAAAGTTCATCTGTAAAGTCTTCTATTTGTAGAGCTGCACTTGTTATATCATATTTGTCTAATTTTTCTGCAACTTCTTTTATTAAAGTATTTAATTTTGATAATATCCATTTATCCATTATATTTTCTGATTTGAAATCAGCATATTTATTTGGATTGAATTGGTCTATTTCTGCATATAAAACATAGAATGAATATACATTCCATAATGTACTTAAAAATCCTCTTTGTGTTTCTTGTACATTGTTTAATCCTAATCTTGTTGGTAACCATGGTGCTGAACATGTATAGAAATGCCATCTTGTTGCATCAGCTCCAACTTGGTCTAATAATACCATTGGATCTACACCATTTCCTTTAGATTTTGACATTTTTTGTCCTTTTTCATCTAAAACATGTCCTAATACTATACAGTTTTCATACGGTGTTTTATCAAATAAACATGTTGATACTGCAAGTAATGTATAGAACCATCCTCTTGTTTGGTCAATTGCTTCTGAGATAAATTGTGCTGGGAAGTGTTTTTCAAATTCTTCTTTATTTTCAAATGGATAATGTAATTGTGCAAATGGCATTGATCCAGAATCAAACCAACAATCTATTACTTCTTTAAATCTTGTCATTGTTTTTCCACATTCTGGGCATTTTAAATGTACATTATCTATATATGGTTTATGTAATTCTATTTCATCTGGACAATCTATTGCTTTTTCTTTTAATTCAGCAATTGAACCTATACATTCTTCATGACCACATTCACATTTCCATACTGGTAATGGTGTTCCCCAATATCTGTCTCTTGAAATTCCCCAATCTATTACATTTTCAAGGAATTTTCCAAATCTTCCTGTTCTAATTGTATCTGGATACCAATTTATTTTGTTGTTGTTTGCAACTAATTCGTCTCTTAATTTTGTCATTGCAACAAACCAACTTTCTTTTGGATAATATAAAAGTGGTGTGTCACATCTCCAACAATGTGGATATGAGTGTAAATGTTTTTCTTTTGCAAATAGTTTTCCATGCTCTGCAAGCCATTTACAAATATCTTCATTACAATCTCTTACAAATCTTCCTGCCCATGGTTCAACTTCTGGTACAAATTTTCCTGATTTGTCTACTAGATTTACAAATGCAATTCCATTTTGTTTTGCAACTAAGCTATCATCTTCACCATAAGCTGGTGCTATATGTACAATTCCTGTACCATCTTCTATTGTTACATAATCTCCATGTATTACTTCAAATGCTTTTCCATCTACTTTTGCAAATGGCATTAATTGTTCATATTTTGTTCCTAATAATTCTGTTCCTTTGAATTCTTTAACTATTTCATAAGGTGTTTCTTTTAATACATTTGCAAGTAAATCTTTTGCTAATATATAATTTTCATATTTTGGTTCATCATCTGTTCCAATATTAGCTTTTACTTCAACATATGTATATGCTTTGTTTACACATAGTGCTAAGTTTGATGGTAATGTCCATGGTGTTGTTGTCCATGCTAATATATATTTATCTTCTCCAACTACTTTAAATTTTGCTATACATGTTAAGTCTTTTACATCTTTATATCCTTGTGCAACTTCATGTGATGAAAGTGCTGTTCCACATCTTGGACAATATGGCATTACTTTATGTCCTTCATATAGTAATCCTTTTTTCCACATTTCTTTTAATGCCCACCATACTGATTCTATATAATCATTATGATATGTTACATAAGGATGTTCCATATCTACCCAAAATCCGACTTTATTTGTCATTTGTTCCCACATATGTACATATGTGAATACACTTTCTTTACATTCTTTTACGAATTTTTCTACACCATATTCTTCAATTTGTTCTTTTCCTGAAATTCCAAGTTTTTTCTCTATTTCAAGTTCTACTGGTAATCCATGTGTATCCCATCCAGCCTTTCTATCAACATGATAACCTTTCATAACTTTATATCTTGGAATAATATCCTTCATTACTCTTGTTTCAATATGACCTACATGAGGTTTTCCATTAGCTGTTGGAGGTCCATCATAAAATGTGAAATATCTTTGACCTTTGTTCATTTCAAAGTTCTTTTTTATTATGTTCTTTTGTTTCCACATTTCTGCTACTTCATTTTCCATTCCTACAAATCCATTTTTTAATTCTACTTTTTTGTACATAATTTTTTCCTCCTTTATTTATTTTTTACACTCTTGATATCTTGCAATTCAAATCTATACTTTTGTTTTATGTCTGGATATTTCTTATGGTCTACTTCTGATAAGAACATGTCTTTTGGACGTACCCATAATCCTCCATCTTCATATAATCTTCTGTAAATGACCATTTCTTCTTGTGTTTCAGAATCTTTTGCAATCCCTTCAACTAAGTAGTAATCTCCTTTAAAGTGTTTGTAAATTCCATTAATTTTTAGTTCTTGCATAATAGCTACCTCCTTCTTTTTCTACAAAACAAAAAGCCCTAATATGCATTTTTTGCTTTGCATATTAGGACGAAATTTATATTATATTAATTCCGCGGTACCACCTATTTTAATATTAAACATTTAATATTCTCTCTTTTATCCTTAACGCAGATATACGTCAAAACTTACTATTTATCGGTTCAGTCTTGCAACTAACATAGGTGATAACAAATACTTTTTACTTTCAAACTCACACCAAATGTTTGATTCTCTCTTAAGATATTACAATATCTGTGTTGTCCTTGTTATAGTCTTTTTATTTTTATGTTTATTATTATATCACTTTTTTTATTTTTTTCAAGTATTTTATTATATTTTTATTTCATTTGGTGATTTTTTTACTAAATTGCTTTTTTATTCATATTTTTATCTTTAGCGATAGATGCAATATATTCCTCGTGTTCAAATAATATGTTTGTTAGAGAACGTATATCTGTTTTTCTGTTTTTTTCATAGTTTTTCCAATTTGCATCGTTTTCATCCCAACGCCTATTATTCTCTTCCCAACGTTTCTTGTTTTCTTCTGAATCTTTTTTCAATTCTTCTATATCTACTTTCATAACGACTATGTCTGCTTTCATACTGTCAATATCTTTCTTCATGCTATCGATGTCTGCTTTCATATTGTCTATATCTTTCTTCATGCTATCGATGTCCGCTTTCATATTGTCTATATCTTTCTTCATGCTATCGATGTCTGCTTTCATACTGTCTATATCTTTCTTCATGCTATCAATGTCTGCTTTCATAACTCTTATATCATCTTTAATTTCTCTTATATTATCTATCATTAAATCCTGAAATTTATTAAATGATGTTATTAAAGATGCTACTAACATATTAATATTTGTTTCTTCCATAGACCAACCTCCTTTTTTGAATTTAAATTATTATTTTTTACTAGAATAAAATTCTAATTTCTTTGAATTAAATTTTTGAAAAAAATTTTTTCACCAAATGATTAAATACAAAATTATTATACTATTGTTAAATAGACTTGTCAACAAAAATCGTTCGACAAAATTCGAGTTTTTCTCATATTATTATGTAAATAAATAAAAAAATGAAATGGAAAACAAACAATTTTCCATCTCATTTAAATACTTATTTACTATGCATTTTCTTCAACAGGGTAAACACTTACTTGTTTTTTATCTTTACCCTTTCTCTCGAATTTAACTGTTCCATCTACTAATGCATATAGTGTATCATCACTACCTTTTCCAACATTAGTTCCTGGATGCATTTTTGTTCCTCTTTGTCTAACTAAAATATTTCCAGCTAAAACAAATTGACCATCAGCTCTTTTGACACCAAGTCTTTTAGATTCACTGTCTCTACCGTTCTTAATACTACCTTGACCTTTTTTATGTGCCATTAATCTCACTCCTTTCGGTTTCTAATCTAGTCGGCTCTCACTGACTGTTTGTGATTTTATCACATATATTTTTCTCAATAAAAATCTTACTTATTTAAAACTAAGCTTCTACTTTTTCAGCTTTTTCTGCTTTCTTTGCAGCTGTTTTAATTCCTGTAATTTCAACTTTTGTGTATGGTTGTCTATGTCCTTGTTTGCTTCTTTCATTTTTCTTAGCTTTCATTTTGAAAACAATGATTTTTTTAGCTTTTCCATGAGAAACAACTTTTCCTTCAACCTTTACACCTTTTACATAAGGATTTCCAACTTGTACTTTTCCGTCATCTGATACTAATATTACTTTGTCGAAAGATACTTTTTTTCCTTCTTCAGCATCTAATTTTTCGAAAAATACTACATCTCCTTCTGCTACTTTGTATTGTTTTCCACAACTTTCAATTACTGCGTACATTTAAAATGCACCTCCCTTATTTGTATACTCGCTAATCCTTAAAAAAGGTAGTTATTTTTTTCATAACATTTGCTTACCTTGACTAAGCGGATTACAGTTAAATATTTTAACATATATATCCAGCTTTGTCAATTGTTTTCAACATTTTTTTATTTTTCTTCTTGATTTTCTATTTTCTCACTATTCATATGACTAATTATTGTAATAATTCCACTTACTAATACAAGTAAATAGAAATTAATCCCTCTATTTAATAATACTGCACTACTCATTATATTTTCTGGATAAATATTTCTAAATATTTCTGTAAATGCTCCTTCTGTTACTCCAACTGCCCCAGGTGATGGTATACCAGATACTGTTGCATATAGTACTGCTTGTAATGATGTTAATCTTAAAATATTATATTGTGAAAATCCTAGTGCTCTGTATGTCCAATATGTTACACTATAATATGTTAAAAATTGTATTAATGTTGTTCCTAAAATTTTTAACATTAATAATCTATTATGCTTTACATATTTGGCTCCTTCTTGATATTTAGTAAGTTCTGCTTCAAATTTTTCTTTTTTACTTTCTATATTTTTTACTCTAAATAATTTTAAAACTTTTATAGCAAAATCAATTAACCATTTTGATAATCTTTTTGAAAACACTCCTATTAATAATAAAATTAATGCAGTTGAATTTAGTGCAATTCCAATTATAAAAAATATTATTAATAATTTATTCATATATTGATGATTAAAAATTGAACTTACTAGTGCAATACCTATAGTGCAAATCTGCATACTAGTTAAATTTAATAATAATGCAAGCGTTGAATTTGACACTGCTATTCC
>ENA-ORPH01001200-ORPH01001200.1-human-gut-metagenome-genome-assembly--contig:-NODE-1200-length-25941-cov-3.861199_pt1 | contig 25941 bp, 30 predicted proteins | sample MGYA00242142_ERZ509074 | MGnify/ENA primary metagenome ERZ509074 (study PRJEB26280, sample SAMEA2338724) | human gut metagenome | biome: human gut; feature: human-associated habitat; material: faeces...
GTGTGGCTTGTCTGCATCTGCTCGCTCATAAATCAACTCTGCTGCCGTATGTCCATGAACTGCATAATGCATCTTGTTTTGAACCTTGGCAAAAAACTGCTTCGTTGTTTTTGCTGTTCGGTCATAATCAAGAGCTGTCGCATAGATGTCTGTTATCTTTTGATAAAATCTGCGCTCAGAGAGGCGGATTTCACGAATCTGCTCAAGCAAACGGTCGAAGTATTCTACTGTAAGTACGGATCCACCATTCTTCAAACGCTCATCATCCATAACCCATCCTTTGATGGTATAGTCCTTGACGATGCTGTTGGCCCATTTACGAAACTGCACTGCACGTTCATTATTCACTTTAAAGCCGACTGCGATAATCATTTGAAGATTATAATGTGCAACCTCCCGGCTCACTTGGCGCGAACCTTCCTTTTGAACTATTAAGTATTTCTTAATAGTTGAATCGGGCTCCAATTCCGAATCATCATAAACCTTCTTTATGTGTTGATTAATCGCAGCTACACTTATATCATATAGTGCGGCCATCATCTTCTGTGTCAGCCATATATTCTCATTCTCGTAGCGCATTTCAATACTGTCCTGCTGATCACCGACAGAGGCAACATAGGTTAAGTATTCTGCTGCACTGGAACGAATAGTTACTTCATCTTTTTTCCTTTTCAAATAGGAGTCCCTCCTCTAAGATTCTAAGTCGAATAATCAACTATGTTTTTATTTTAACACTTGCTGTATGGTATTTGCAGTCCTAATTGTAAGATTGCCAACAATGCCTGCATTTGACGTTTTGTGCCACCTATTGCATTTTTGATCGCAGTCCCGTCAAATCACCTTATGCCAGTGTACGCCAATTTATTATTACACCTTCACCGGCTAATTTTGTTAGGAATACAGCTGTGGGTAAACGCATTATTCTTGTCCGCATATTTCCTTAGGCCATTTTTTGAAATAGGTTTTTACACCTTTTCATTATTGTACAGTAAAAAGGCCACATACTCTGCATTCTTTTTTGCATCTTCAATGGAATTGAATCTCTTTCCATTATACTCCCATAGCGGCTTCTTTTCTCCATACATAATACCATATCCATCATCATATTTACTTTTAATAATTGTAAAGTTACGATCTCCTATATACGCAGTATAATTTCCATTTTTGCTTAATCTCCATTTCACTGAAGAAAATTTATTATTGAATGAAAAGAATATTCCATTTACTCCAAATTGCTTATACTTCTCTATTATTTGTTCTTTTCTTTTTTTATAACCCTCCAATGTAATATTCTCACAAAAAGTATATGTATCTGGTATTTTTGTTTCAAATAGAGGCAGCCTTTCTATTGCAAAATCTTCAGCTTGTTTTGTATCAACTTTACATGTATGAAATACCTCAAGCCACAATTCGCCGTTCCAAAGATTTTTGTATTCTTCAGGCTCCGTTCTATCTATTTTAATATAAATATCAATCTCATACTTTCGATTATTACATTTTACTTCCTTTTCTAATTCAATATCACTAACATAAACCTTAACAACATCGTTTCCAATGTTTAATTTTATTTTATCCAATGAAGCAATCGCCTCTTTATTTCCCTGATGCGACATACTTTCATAATCACCTCGCGACAAACACGAATGATTTCCAGTTCCCATAGGATAACGTCTAAATCCTTGATGAGAACCTTTCACTACAATTTGCATTCGAGTTTTTCCCTGATTATTTTTATATAACTTGGACTTTCTTCTAAGAAATTCTGTAGTTCCTTCTATTTCTTTCATTGCCCAATAACTAGTTTCAAAATACGCTTGCTTCGCTTCATCATAATAATAGCAAAACATTCTCATGTCTGATCACCTCCACAATAGCAATTATTTTGTGAGGACTACTTTTCCCGCACTACTAATTACAAAAACGCCTACAAATCTGTAGGCGCCAAAATATAATTCTTGATGTGTAATTATGAATGTGTACTTAAATAGTCTGAAAAACTAGCAGCACCTAACTTACGTCTTTTTCGCAACATATTTATCCATATCGCATTACCTTGGTTCTCATCAATTATCCCCCGTTTATACGCATCAACAAGAATATCTGCTGTAGTTGTATACTCCAAGGAGTACTCATTTATATAAGTCAAAATATCATTGAAATTATTGCTAGCTACTATTCCGTTTTTAACCTTAGCTAATGCAATTGACGATGCTTCTCCATCACCAATAATCTTATGCCCCTGATCTGGATTCTCAGTCAATTTATAGTACAAATCAAATTCATCTGTTCCTGACATAAGCCCAACAACAGTCAATTCACCTGCATTAATCATACTATCAACACGAGCCTTCATCCAAGCTAATGCCGGTCTATCAATCTCATCATATACAGGCTTTGGCATCACTACTCTTCCTGGATACAACTGTGAAAGAAGACTTTCATTGCGAACCCATAAGAAGGCAGAAATGCAATCAGTATCAATAAAAATATCCTTAGTCAATAATCTCGTCCCCCTCGTTATCATCTCCAAAGACAAGATCCTCTCTAAATGCATCCAAAAGCATTTCTTCGTACTTTCCGGTAGATATTATTTTTTCACTATAAAGCTTATCTGCCATTCTGATGTACTGTCCGGTAGTTTTCATATTACTACCTGCAGGAGTCGCCTTATATAAATCAGTGTCATAACCAAGTTTTGCAGCTGAATACTGAACATCCACCTGCATCTTATTATATAAGTTACTATCAATCTTACCTTCGCTTTTTAACCTATATAATATTGCCTGACGGCTCATACCAAAATGCTGTTCTAACCATACTACTTCCTCTAAAGAAACTGCATTACTATCTTTCAATACATTATACAAAGCAGCCGATGGAAGTAAAAAATGAGAAGCAAATAAATCAGCTTCACGCTCCTTTTCATCTCCTCCATTAATAGCTATTGAACATACACTTTTTTTTACTTCTGAATCAAAGTGTAAATGATAAAACTCATGAGCCATCGAAAACCTTTGTCTTCCAAGTGACATCCCGGAATTAATTGCTATTAAACTTGCACCTTCTCCTTTTATACACATACCACTAATATTGCTGCCTAAAGGGTACAGTACAGTTGTCAATTCTGGCATAGTCTTCGCAATCGCGAAAATATCAATAGGTGACATACTATCCTCACCTAATTCTTTTCGCAAATTTACTGCCATACTATCAATTTCATTAATACTTCTCACTTGCTTCACCCCTTCAACATTTGTTGCATATTTTCAAGATTCAAAGCAATCCTATTTATGACAGCAATTGAATTCAAATCATCCTCGGACATTCCATTTGTTCGAAACGCTACATTTAAACAAGAAATATCCTCTTCTTCATTAATAATAGCACTCACTTTACAGCCAAACAGCTCCGCAAGTTTCTTTAAAACGTCAGTGCTTGCCTCTCTTTCGCCTTTTTCAATCTTTGAAATCAAGCTCTGATCAACCTGCAAATATTCAGCAATTATAGTTTGATTAAAGCCAGCCTTTGTTCTTAATTCTTTAATTTTATTACCAATGCTTAATCTATCCATCGTATCGCACCCCCTTCTTTTATTATATATTATCATCTTTTTGTCATAATGTAAACAGTTTATCTGCTCATTTTTATGACAATTGTGTATATATTATCTCCAAAAAAGGGTGCTGTCAATCTATTTTTTGAAGATTTTCTAAGCAAACATTGATTACTACAATCTCGATGTCATCATCTCCGTCAGCTACCGTGTAAAATCCCATCGTGGTACACAGTTCCGTATCTGGGCTATCCCTATGGTTCTCCATTTCCTGTACAAGCGTATTGATTACTTCGTCTTTTTTCTATTTCAAATCGGAGTCCCTCCTCTAAGATTCTAAGTCGAATAATCAACTATGTTTTTATTTTAACACTTGCTGTATGGTATTTGCAGTCCTAATTGTAAGATTGCCAACAATGCCTGCATTTGCCGTTTTTGTTCCACCTATTGCATTTTTGAGCGCAGTCCCGTCAAATCATCTTATGTCGGTGTTCCCACTTCAATCAAATTCCCATCAAGATCATAAAATCGAATGACTTTCTGTCCCCAACTATGTGTCGTCAACGGATTAACATACTCTGTTTCCGGATATAGGCGTTCCAATTTGTCCACAAAACTTTCTATCTCTGCCTCCTCAAAATAAAGCTCACTATGATTATTTCTTGGCAGAACATCCCCCTGTAAAAAATCTTTCCAACATTCCTCTTCCTGAAGCACAAGCCCCTCGGAAAGAATCATATTTCCACCATTATCCAAAAGCATTTCTAAACCAAATAGGTCATGGTAATACTTCTTGGATTGTTCTATATCTTTAACAACAATAAGCACATTTCGTAACTTCATTTTAATCTCCATTCTGCAAATGGTCTGCGTCCAAGCTCCACGAGCAAGGCTAACCATCTACTTGCTATCTATGCAAAAGCAGATCAACGCTTTCTTTTAATCCATCACTAAATTCTGCTAAATCAGCAATATTAATAACACCACTATTAATTAATGTCACAATATCAAAAACCATATTTTCTTTACTTACTTCACACAATACTCCCGGATGTCTTTTGTCTTTTTTTATTCGTTCCTCCAGTTTCCAGAATTTATCTGAAGCACTTCCCTCTCCGTCCAATAAAATCATATACTCCTTAACCAAGCGTTCCATATAAGTTTCTTGCCATTTAGCAACACATGCTCCAAACAACTTCCAATCTTTTTTTGAAATTTGCATATAAGCAACCTCCAATCCATTGTTTACTTAAAATTTTTAAGATCATTATACGTGAAATCTTACCTTTTTTCCATAAAATAATGTTTCTATGTATGAGTGTCCCTGCCTAAAAGTTCTGCATTTTTCGCAGCAACACTTCCAAATATCTTTTTACTTTGTACTTTTTTCAATTTTAGTAGTGTCTTTTTCAATAAATTCAATTATACTATTGTACATGGTGCAGTTCTCTTTTGCTTTTTTTCGTCGCTTATAATTTTATACAAAGGAACTGCCCTTTTCAATTCCTTATTGTTATGCATACAGATGCTGTTTTCCTTTATGCTGACCGATGACACCTCCAGCTTGAAGGTATGGAAACACTGCGGCAAGGCATTTGCCGCCTCAAGATCAAACATAGAGTTCTGCTCCCCCCAATACAAGAATCAGTACAATATATAAGAGCAGGGCGAAGAAAAATGATACACCAATACAGGAGGACTGATTATATGAGAAATTCAAGCATAATTATGTACACAACCGAAGATGGCTCAACCAAGATAGAAACTACCTTTGATGAAGATACTGTATGGCTGTCACTAGACCAAATGGCAGAGCTTTTTCAAAGAGATAAATCTACTATCTCAAGACATATCAAAAACATATTTGAAGAAGGGGAATTACAACGAAATTCAGTTGTTGCAAATTTTGCAACTGCCTCTGATGGAAAAACATATCAGGTAGATTAAATACATTGTAAGCGCTCCATAGTGGGTACACCCACATAAGCAACCGCTCCGAAGAGCGGCATATCATTAAGGTTACTTTCTGCATTCTGCCGGCAGCTTGTCTGACCAGGGAAGCAGATCTTCACAGAAATCCACACCATGGTCATCCATGTGTTTGTGGGCTTCATATACTCGTCCAAACTCTGAGCAACAAGTCCAAGAGTCCCTAATTGCCAGCATGGAACCAAAGTAGGCATACACTTATTATTTATGACACAATCATAAATCGGACAGACTTTTCCTTCCGATGCATGAAAAACTTTTCCCTCACAGGAATTACAGCAATGTGCAAAAAACCTGGGAATCGGTGTCAGCGCCCTTGCCCGCTGGGAATCCCAGTTCAGAGATAATGACGGCGATATTCCCGTTATCAGTTCCGGTAATCACACTTCTGAAGAAGCGAAGGAAATCGCTCATCTTAAGTGCGAACTCCGCGATGCACAGGATGCACTTCGATAATATCTCATTTGCAATGCAAATAATTAGTTATATCTCTTCACCGGAGCATTCGCACTGACAGTTTCCAAAAGCATCCCACTTGAATATTTCTTAACCATTCTTCTACAGCCCACTTTCTTTTTAACAGTGGACCATATTTTATAATCATGTTAGTGATAACATCGGTACATCGTTCAAGTGCTACATTTTCTTTTGCGTCTTCATAATATATTTTTCTCATTTCTTATTTCTCCATTTCTTTAACTGAATTTCTGGTGTCCATTCGAAAGTTTCCGGCTGTAAAATATCATGGACATCCTGATAAAATATCAGACGTAGAAATATTAAAATCACTTATTGATTATGTGTGCAACAAAAGTGATTCGAATTCAACCACCTATCTTTCATTTTCTTAAAGGTTCTTATTAATGCCTTACTCTGCTTAACAACCAACGGTCCTTTTAAAACAGTAATCAGCATATATAGTCCTTGCTCTGTAAATACATGAGGATTATATCTGCTCTTACTGTTAAGATTTGCGGTTAAAAAATTTGACCGCAAATTTTCTACATCGTCATCCGTAAGTTCAAACATAAAATCTTCACCAAATTTCTCAATATTATTTTTTACTTGCTAATTAAATGCTTTTGTAGTATAATCATATATTTCAGAAAGATCGGCATCTAAGATCACTCTTTGTCCTCGAATTTCATAAATTCTTTCTTTCAAATATTCTTCTGTAATATCAATCACAGTGATTTCTTCTTTCTTTTTATCTTCTGCCATAGAACTCCTCCATGAGCGAATATAAAAAAGCAAAGCCAGCGCTTTGCAAGCGGCATAACACCACACTATGAGCAATTTCCTATTCAATTAAAAAGCACCTGCGTTACCGCCAATGGCATTAAGTTAAGGAAATCTCACATCACAGAAATGTGGTGTGGGATTTTTTTTGCAATAAACTATTGACAAATCAGTCATAAAATGCGGCCGCTTTAGCTACTGAGAATTTTGAGAGGTAGCTAAAGCGGCTCTTGTAATTAGAAAACATCTATTTACAAGGAGGAAATCGCATGAATAGAAACTCACAAAAATTAAGAAACTTATTATTGAATCTCATTAATAAGCAGAAGCAGGATTTAACAGGACTTGTTTCTGACCCCGATGTGAATTTTACAAGAAATAGGAAAATTCCATATGAAAATATGATTTTGTCATTGCTAACGATGGATGGGGCTACTTTAACGAACGAACTATTACGACAGTTTGGTTGCAGTACCACTACCGCAACATCATCAGCATTTGTTCAGCAGAGAAAGAAAATCCTACCAGCCGCACTGGAAAATCTTTTTCAAGAGTTCGCTTCCCAAACAGCCCGAAGCGATAATTATAGGGGATATAAACTTTTAGCTATTGATGGTTCAGATATTCAAATTGCAACTAATCCGAGGGACAAAGCGTCTTTTTTTCAAACAAAAGAAGGCGTAAAACCCTACAATCTCCTTCACCTTAATGCTTTATACAACCTTCTCTCTCACACATATGAAGATGCTATAGTTTATAAAGCTAAAGAAGCCGGAGAAAACAAAGCATTAATTGAAATGGTTGATAGATCTGATTTTACCACAAAGACCATTGTTACTGCGGACAGAGGGTATGAGTCGTATAACAACATGGCACATATACAAGAAAAAGGTTGGTTCTACCTTATACGAGTAAAGGATTTTGGCAAGTACAAAACAGGCATTTTGCACGGCTTAGACTTACCTGACACAGAGGAATTTGATGAGTATATAGATTTAAATTTAACTCGGAAACAGACAAATGAAATGAAGAATTTATTGCAGCAGAAGAATACATATCGATGGATATCACATAAATGTACGTTCGATTATCTGCCGTCAAAAAGTAAAAAATCAGATCCTGCAGTATTGTATCATCTACCATTTAGAATTGTACGTTTTCCAATATCAGATAATTCATATGAAGTTGTAGTAACCAATCTGGACGCAGTAGAATTTCCTTCAGATGAACTAAAGAAACTATACGGCATGAGGTGGGGAATTGAAACATCTTTTAGAGATTTAAAATATACTATAGGATTACTTCATTTTCATTCGAAAAAGGTGGACTATATACTCCAAGAAATTTTCGCAGGGCTAATAATGTATAACTTTTCTGAATTGATTACCTCGCACGTAGTCATAGAAAAGGGTTCCAGAAAATATGAATATAAAATCAACTTTTCTGTTGCTGTACATATATGCCGTGATTTCCTGTTAAGTATAAATAACCCACCTGATGTTGAACTGCTCATTGCCAGATATGTAATACCCATTCGCCCCGGGCGCTCAAGACCACGAGAAATGAAAGTCAAACAAGCAATAAGCTTCATGTATAGAATAGCATAAAATATCAAAAAATGTATCAATTTTTGACAAGGGTATTGCTCTTGTCTATTTGTCGTACATTTTTTTGATTAATGTATGGAATTTAATCTGTGACAAGAAAATGAAAAGAGAAGTTAGTATCGAAAAAAGATACCAACTTCTCTCATAATTAGCCTTAACTTAATGCCATTGGCGTTACCGCAAGTGCCTTTCCACCAGAATACATCTGGTTATCTCTGTATTAGTATATTACCATGAGTGAAAAAATATTACAATAATATCCAGAAAATTTTCCAAATTTTTAATATGTTTCAAACTTATGATGCATTATTTTTGTTTTGGGAAGATTCTTCAATGTCTCAAGATCCGCCAAATTTTTTATTCCCATTTTACCTCTAACGTTGTCAAATGCATTAGTTGAAACCTCAGACTGTAATTTTAACAACGTCTTATTAATGTATCAACAGAAGGATAACTTATAGCATTTTCAATATTCGATATAGTGCTAGGCGTTAAGCCTATTTCTTTTCCCAGGTCACCTTGGGATAACCCTCGAGAAACACGCAGTCTCGCTATATTTCTTCCTATGTGTTGTATAATATCCATGAGACCTCCTTTTATTATACTTGAAATTCATCTAAGACGCTGTTTGCAAATAGCAAAATCTACACACCTGTAGTGTTGTTCTTTTGAAAATTTCTTTAAAATTCCTATCCCCATTTAGGAATATAGTTTCTATCATCGATATAAATATCGCAGCTAATTTTCCTTGAATTATTTCCATACAATTCCTTTATTTCCGGAAGATTATCATTAATTGCATCGAATACCAAATTGAATTCTTTGCACCATTCTATTGCTTTATATAATGCATCCCCCTCCCTGCATGTCAACAAAATAATTTTGTTGCCCTCTCTTTGAAGTTTCAACAATTTATCAATTAATTTTCGATTAGGCTCCCCTACGCCAGGCCAATTGCCATGACATAGTATTCCGTCGAAATCTACTCCGATTATCATATTCTTCATATTATCACCATCATTTGCACCTTATACTGCAAGTTCAGCAACTAATCTGGCATGATCGGGATATCCATGATCTATTTTATTTCCACGTCTTTTGGAATTTTTTGTAATCATTTCCATATACCTTTGTCTATTCTGTCTTACATGTTTCCAAGAATAATTACTGTTCCCTTTGATATCGCTGGAGTAGAATAACAAATCATTCTTTACCCGCTTCCCAAATCCATAAACAAGGTTTCCTTCTTTTTCAGATATGCCCCAAGAGTTATCCTCACCCAAAGTTTCTTTTAGAATAAATCGTTCTCCAATTAAATCTTTTATCAGATGAAAATTATAAAATCTAAGCTCACTCAACTCCTTACCTCTACTACGATACTGATACAGCGACTCTACATCTGAATAGTCAGCATTTTCCAAGCCTCTTATTTGACCAGAATTAAAGTCACCGGCACAAATAATTGATCCTTCAATTGTGAATATATATTCTTTTACCAACTTTGCTTGTATGAATCGTTCTCTGTAACCACTCGTTTTAATCCTTATTCCGAGAATATTAATTTTCTTTTTCCCGACCATAATAATTCCATGAATGAAATCAGGCTCCAATTCCTCATTGGTACTTCTAAGCACGCCATTAATTCTTTTCAACTTGTATTTCTTTTTTGCCATTATCACAATTTGATTTGAAAATTCACCTTGGTCATCAGAAACAATATAATCGTATCCCAATGATTCAATCATATTTATCAGGGCATTGTTTGCTCTAACTTCCGTAAGGATAACAGCATCAAAACCTTTGATATATTCACCAATAAAAACTGCTGGAACAACATCATCATAACTTCCAAAATTTAAATTCCATTCTAAAATTTTAATATTATTTTTTTGCATTTTATCATTCTCCTTTATCGTGTTATTTTACAAAAATCTTCGAACCTCTATTTGTTTTTATTAGTTGTATTATACACCCAACTTTTTCGAATGTTGATATATAATTGGATGTATTTTTTCTCGTTGATTTTCTCCATTTTCTGTAGTATAATCAAAACATGGAGGCATGTTATGTATATTTACTATTTGAATTTAACAATGGCAGATAAAAAAATTGAACTATCAAACGAAATGCTTGACGCTATTATTCATGCATGCAAAGAGGCAGAAACAACTATAAACTCTATTCGTAATGGTAGAAAATTTGAATTTTTAAAACGAATTGATAATTACACTATTAAATTAAAACTTGAGTCGCAAACAGAAGTAATTCCCACACGCTCAATATCAAGTATAACTCGCGCTATATTAAAAGGTGAAAAACGCAATTTGTTTGATAAACACTTTTACAAAGGGAGCATTCTAAATGCAACTTTGGATAGTCAAGAAATTACATCTGCATCAACTCCAGATGACTATCAAATTATCCAAGAAATAGTTCAACTCTTCTTTGGTCAAAAAGATTTAGATAATTGGCAACGAAAGGCTGCAAATGAAGCATGCAAACAAATACGCGAAACTGTAACCATTTATCTTAGCCGCAAATAGTGTTTATTTACCTATTCTCCGGATGAGGTTAATACAACATCCTTCCTTCGCAAAAACTTATACTTAATCTACGCATTAAATCTAGGTATTTTTTCTTGTATATCCTTAATCGATTTTCTTATCTTATCTATGGAATCTTCCACAATAGTATAATTTATGTCGTTTATTGAATGTTCGACATTGCCTATTCTCTTGATATGCCGCAGTTTTTCTATAATATTTTCCTTAATAGGTAGTAGCTTTGCTTCATCAGTTATCACAACAATATTAAGCATATCGTATAAATACAAAATCCTTTGCGCATCTAAAGGATGATCTCTCTTTTGAATTCTATCTGGGGCATAATAATTCTGCATCAATTTGTCATTATAAAATTCTTGATAATTCTGCCTTTGCATATTTTCAAACAGAAAATATACTGCTAAAAATAGTTTCTCAACTTCTTCAGTAATATTCTTAATAGGATGAATAAATTGAATATATTTCATAAGATAATCTATTGAAAACATATCCGCTTCACATTCTTCTGCAATCAGTTCATTCGGTTCTGTTAATCGTACATCAAAGTGTCCACAAAAAATATGTGCATACTCATGTGCTGCTATAAAATAAAATCCATATTCAATAATATCATCCAAATATTGTTCTTTCTGTTCCTCGCTCGAAAAGGAACTCCAATCATAACGTTTAAGATATTCCTTTTGTTCTTCTATAATACCTTTATATACAAATATACAATATTCATCGTCAATCTTTGTAGATATAGCATTTATAGACGATTCATTTATTAATTGCAATTCCATCCCCGGTGGAATGATTTTTTTCTCATCTCTTATTACCACCCTTTCACGTGTTATCATTTCTTGAAAATGATTTACAAAATCACACCCCTGCTCTGTTATATAAAGAGAACCTTTTCTTTCTTTTTGTAGATATTGCATCATTCTTTCGATAGATACCATTTAGCACTCCTTTCTTTGAGTAAGTATCAGCTCTACATCAATTGTCCCAACATGATTATACGCGCGTTCCAACTGTATTTCAACAAAAACTGCCAGATTTTAACCCGGCAGAAAAATTATTTATTATTTTTTAATCATTTATATGCGAAAGTTTTTCCACATCGATAAAAAAAGTTCCTAGTACCATAAAATATGCAGCGTATGTCTTTGTCCTTATATTTTGTATGTCACCCCATTCATACAAATTATCTTTATGCATATATCCATTTCTTGTTTTCTCAACATACTGTTCCAAATATTCAATTACTTTTTCCGTCATTTTTGTTTTTCGCAGAACTGATTTTTTATTTCCTTTTATGGCTTTCAAAATATTTTTTGCCATTGTAAGAACAAGTTTCTGATTTGCATAGTTCAGTGCTAACCTATCTTGTCCTGTTTTTTCTTTTCCCTCTTTATTGGAAAAGAACATAAACTCATTATTATCATCTTCGCTTAGTACAAGTAAGATGGAACATAATAATTGTTCTAATGATTTCAAGTATCCAGCAACAATGGCTGTTTGTTCAATTCCCTCATCTGTCTTTACCTGTAAATCATAATACCATTCAGAACTAATAAGACTTCTTGAAAAATCAGCATTACTGATTAAAACTTCATAATTCCTCTCAAACCATTTTTTCATATCCGAAATTTCTTCCTCTTCAAAAATAGTCTGAAGCTCATTTTCATAAAAGTAGCTCAATAATTCTTTTCGTATCTTTTCCCTATGTTTTTCCACAGCCTTTTTTGTCGGAATTGCCGATACGGTAATGCCTAACTTCTGCTCTGCATCATAATTATATCGCCCGACACATTCTTTGAAATCCTCATAATCATCTCTACCAAGCCTTTCAAAAAATTGTTTTATTGTGATCTGCTCTATACAATCCTTGTATTTATAATTTCGATATTTATAACTATTAGGTTTGTAAAATTGTGATTGTCCATCCATTGAATCTTGCAAAACAACAACCATCAATTCTTCTACGGTATGCATCATTTCATCAGAGACATTCGGCATAAAATTTGGCGAAAAAGAAATCAAAACTCCTATTGATTTACCATCCATTTCTAAAATAAAATCTACATCTTCGCTTTCTGGAGTTTCTTTTATCGACAGTTCCATCTGTTTACATATATCAACACAAAGCTGACGGCAACCATTAAGCACTTGATAATTGCTAAAATGTGCAACTGTTTCCATCAAAGGAAACTGTTTATTAGATACACAAAATAATGGCTCCATTATAGAACCTTCATAGGACATCGAAAAATCATCTACTGTTTTTTCTAACATTCTTGTCATGTCTGTCATCGCGGATTCATATAACGTTTTCATACGACACCTCCTACATACGAAAAAAGGCATACAGTATAAACCGCATGCCCGGGCAGTTTGCAGAAATTATTCTGCCTTGTTAGGCTCTAACAGGTCTACCACTTTGCGAGTAGCAGGAACTACTATAGCGACGATAGTAGCTGCTCTTTCAAGCCAGTCAAGAACGACATTGAGTTTTTCTCTCATAGTGCTACCTCCTTTCCTGAGCAGTGCCCAAAGAATACATTCAGTAGTACCATGTCGCTAACATGCCACTTATATTATATTTCAAAATGACAAAAAAATCAATTCTATCACTCCCAGGTATCTTCTCTGCCAGCAACTTAATTGGCTGAAATTCTCATTTTATTGTTCACTAAATCTTGACACAATACCATACAAATCTGCTGACTGAAGTATTTCTGATATCAATATTATTTTGATTTTTTGCATCAAATCAATACATATTACAAAAGATTCGCATAATATTTACCAGCAACTACAGAGAACATCACTTCATTGGGGAATATTTTCTCTCCCACATTAGCCATTCCAACTAATGTCATAACCCACTCCTTATATTCACTCGGCAATCTATAACACATAGGTCTTTCATGCACCAAAATGGTTACTAGCGGCACTCCGCTTTTTTCAAATCCTACCGATAAAACATTAAATATGTTCTGACCTTCATGCAGAGGGAGCATCGATTGCAGTTCAATATTATAATTAACTTTCGCACCTCTTCTATTGTAAAAATGATCGGAACCATCATCCACTATCGGTTCAATAGGTAATTTATTCTGTATAATATTATATCGTTTTTGCAATTCCTCACAAACAAAGCAGTTATAGTACTCTGGCTGCATTTCCAAATCATTTCGAATTTCCTCAACACTTTCAAAATGATTCATAAACTGAAGCAATGAAACAAATGCAACTAAATCATCGAAATATAATCCAACATAGGATTTATACCAATAATTATTATTAATACAAATTACCTGATAAAGCTTTTTATATAGATTTAGCTGTCTCTGGTTCAATGCAAACCATCCCGAATCCAAAAGTGTCTTCTTTATTTCTCCATCCTTATAATCACCGACTAATGAGATCTTCAATGACTGCATCATTCTTGAAATCAATCCAGCCAGCATATCAGCCATGCGTATACCGACACACTCTTTAGAATCCTCTTCCGTGACATTTTTCAATCCTATATATCTTGCAGAAGCAAAAGTATGAGATTCATCTCCTTCACGATCTAAAGTCAAATTATAATCGCTGACATTCATCTCATCAAGAAGCTTTTTAAAACCATCAAATGACATAAAATATGTCCAATCCAAAGATTTAGGAACTTGAGTATCATCCAAAAGCATAAGTATTTCTTCAAATGCTTGATTTTCATGTTCTTTCAATAACATAGTAGATTTGTTTTTCTTAATTTGCTTCTCAAGAAAACCTCTTAATTCTTTAACGAATACCTGTGGTTCTTTGTAAATGGCTTCAATCACATTTTGAGGTCTGTACACATTAATTGCCTTAATAATCGAATATTTCATAAAATCAACATCCACAAACAGACTATTATGATAGTTTGCAAATATCTGCTGAATCACATACTCAATCTTACTTGCCACTGCGAAATAAATAATCATATTTTCATCAATTAAAGAAATCAATTCATCGTAAAAGTCTATTTTGTGCTTATTAAGAGAGGCAAATCCTAATTTGAAATCCTTTAAACTCATTGTTTGACTTTTGAGTTCACCATCTACTTTTCGATAATTATATTTGGACTCAAATGCAAGATACCTATCCAAAATACTTTTCTCTTCATCCGACGACCAACCAACTATTACAGATATAAAATTGTCATAGTAATTATTAGCAGTTATAGTTTGATAATTTATTTTTCTGCTATGCTCGGTCTCATCATAATAAAATAAATACTGCATATTTTACCTCCAAATGCTCACATTATATCTAACATATCCTTTATTTTACTTAAAATTCTTTTCTGTTCTGCCAGAAGAAGCAACTAATTAACTGATTGAAATCTGCTGTCAGACTGAAAATAAATATTTCACACTTTTAAAATGCGGTTAGTGGAATTTAGTCTAGCACACCGAATTCCAGTATCCTGTTTTTCATGCTATAAAATCAACAATATTTCAATAAGTTGACTTAATTATAACAGAAGGCGGGAGATTTTGTTAAAAATCTCCCGCAAAATCAAGCAAATTTAAAATCCGGTAGAATTTACTGGGCATGCGGACGAAAAGTTGGACTGTGTAATGCCTGATATGTTATGAGATACACACAAAAACAAATATCGACAGCACTTGTATTGTTTAAAGCCACAGGATCACCTGATAAAGTAATCCAGACCTTAGGTTATCTATCTTCACCGATGCGTTATCATTGGCGTAAAAAGTATCCTAAATATTACGCTGTTCCAAATCAAAAGCATTGGAGACGGGTTCCACCCGAATTGAAACATGACGTGATTAAACGTTGCCTTATTAAAGGCAAACCTATAAAATTAGTGGCGGAAAAATCGGATACACACCTTTCTCCTACGAAGCTCCGCCTGAACCTGCTCATACTGTTCAGCTGTAACAATACCTTCATAGTGTTCTTCCACATAATACTGAGGCACTTCCCCATTATTCGTTACACGCTTGTGTGTAACGAAATCCTTTGTAAAACATTTTTGCAGCAATGCATCCTCTTTGTACTTCTCATTCTTGAGGATACTCAAAACGGAATTCGTATACCATATGTCCTTTCCAGCAGGGGGCTTTACCCCCTTTTCTGTCAATTCTTTTGCGATTTGATACGCAGACAGCCCTTCAAGACATCTCTTGTATATGTACCTTACTGTAACAGCCTTCGTTGAAGGAAACGATGTTGCCATCTACTTCCACGAAGCAGATCTAATTCTCAGTATCCAGTTTCTCGGAAGATTTGCTAAAGCGCTTGTTGTTCAATACAGCGACCTGTTCCAATAGCAACTGAAGCTTCTGGTCAATATCCCGGAGTTGTGACTGCTGAACAAGAAACAGTTGAACAAGCGTAGCCTTATCAAGGTTATTCAGTTGTTCTTCTGCATATTCCATCGCCATAAAAACCTCATTTCCACTAATGTTAATTATAGCAGAAATGAACGAAAATAGCGAATACCTCTCATTTCAAAGTACGTCATATTGCCTATACGTACAAGTTTCTATTTTATGTTTTCAGGTACTGTAAATATGCTCCTTTAGAAATGATGGATATAAATTATAACCGCATAGGCAGCCTTTTTATCAGCTGCCACTTCTTCACGATGGATAATGGTAAGAGCCTCATATGTAGTCGTGGTCGGAATAACCCTCATGATTAAACTTATCAATGCCCATATCTTTAATCCTCCTGTTCAATGACTGGTAAGGTGCCTTCGCTCTTTAGAAGGTCATAAAGGAAAACTCTGCCCTTCTGTGTCCAATAAGTATGCATCACACTTCTATTCTCATCGATTGCATAGGTGCGTGATTGTGTGTATCCGCATTCTGCATACTGCTGATATAAAAGCCATGTCTTTCTGAACTTATACTGAACCCCCAGTTCATGAAGAAGTTCATTGAATTTGCGACCGCTCATACCGTAGTCCTTTGCAATCTGTGTAATAGGTACTGTGTTCTTGTTCTGTAAAATAAGGTCATAGTATCTTGCCTTTGGCAGAAGTTCTGCAATCTGCTGACGCTGAATAAGCGTCTGACATTCAAGCTGTTTTCTTTTCTCACGCTCTTCCTTAAGCTGTGTAAGTGCTGCAATCGCAAGATCTGGATTTTCCAAAATCTCATCAATGGCATACATTTCATGCTTACGGATAGCCGGAAGAACCTCTGCCGTTACCCAATGCTTGAACTTCTTCGCATTAGGCATCTTGCTTGAAAGGATAAGACTGTAAAGACCAGACTCGTTGATAATGGTGGTTTCCTTATCCTGGTTACCATCAAAGAACATAACCTTGTGTCTGTCCTCTTCATCTACATGACGGTTAATATCTCGACTACCGTTTTGGTACCCGAGAATGTCTGCTACATCCTTGCCGACAAACATAACCTCACCGTTTACAGTTGTTGTTCTTACAGAGCCAAACTCTGTGCTGTTAAATACTTGTAATTCCATACGAATTACCTCCTTAAATAAATTTCTCGGAGGTGTCACCCTCCTACCTGGTATCCTTGGGAGAAGGGTTAAAAGGACGTTTTTGAAAAAACTTTTTTCAATTTGTTGATTGCACGTCTGTAACGATGACTGACAGTGTTGGCATCCTCACCGATTTCTGTTGCATACTCACCAACGGTGTAACCATCAAGTGCAATAGCAATGACCATATGTGCTACTGCAGGTTTAAGAAGACTTCTCAATGTTTCACAGCACTCTTCGTATTCAAACTGGTTATGTACTCCATCAATGGAACTGCTGAAAGCTGACTTATCAGCTGCTCTGAACATGATTGCCTCTTCTGTGTTGACCTCAACTGTCCCGTCCTTGCTCTTCATATAAGCATTGCCAGTATGACGGTCATACTTGTGCCAACTGTTGTAATCCGGTCTGTTGAATCTCTCTTCAATTACATCCTGGATTCTTTTTTCGTAGTCTTCCTGACTTTCTTCTTCTGAAATGGAGATATTTAACCATTTCTCCAATTCCATGTTTTCGATCTCAAGTGTCTGATACTCGTTCTCGTAACGAATCTTGATTTTCATAAAGTTCCTGCCTTTCTGCCTGGTTCTTGCAGAAGGGCATAGGAAACAAATTGGGCCGGTGCTTATAGAAGTACCGACCCATGAATTGCCTGAAAAAGGGCATAAGGAAATAAGGGTACTTCTATCGCACCTTTCACAAGTTGTCCTGTGATCGATGCCGATATCTGTATCCCAATGCCCTTATAGCTAATCAGGCCTTGTGATAATAATTACTGAGTGATGTTCTCACCTTATATAACGATTCTTGATTTCGTTAACTTGGATCACATCTGAGTTATCTTTCAACTCTGTAATAAGTATAATCAACGGCAAAAAGTAATTGAAGATAGCATGTTTTCACATAACTTCTATATTTTAGTAATGGATATTTAGTTGTATTTTGAGTTATTAGAGAGTATAATTAGTACATTCCATATACTTTGCCATTACTATTTTTAGGCAAAAAAATAAAGCCATGACATATGCCATGACTTTTCGACCACAGAAAGGAGCCAAAAATGCCCCAAATCAAAGAAAATTTTTTTGAAAATATTTTATTTAAGTTCGAAAGTTGTAGTTGCGACTGCGTTAAAGATATAGAACACATTGCTCCGGGAGCAGAACCTATCAGCAAATTCAAGCTACAAGCAATGCCGGAACACCCTATTCTCTTTGGCTACGCAGCTAAAGATGGCTTGGTTCGTATTGCACCCAACGGGACAATCAAAGAAAAAAACATTCTCGGCACTCTGATGTCTCTTGCAAATAAGTCCACCAAGGAACTCGTATCATTTATGAGAGACAATGGTTTCCTATTTCCAGTTTGTACAGATACCTATGAAGTATTTGATGAGATATCTTTATACGGAATAATCAACCGATTAAAAATGACCGTAGAGCTAATGACTGCTGCCAACGAAATCAGAAAGAATTACAAGAAAATTTGTGACCTAACGATTTCTTTATTGTTCTCTGAGGATCTTACAATAAAAACCGACTCTATGAAAAATGCCTACTCCAGCTGCCATCATAAATATGTAGATACACTTATAAACCCACCTGTTCAGTTATCTTACAACAAACAACAAGAAGCATTTGAAGGAGACACCTATAGCATCACCGATTGTATATACGGTTCATATGCTCTTAACATCCAGGATTACAATAATATTATTGGAGGCTATGCTTCTGTTCCGGGATATCAGAATGGATTCTATCAAAATATCACTTCGATATTTGTTAATTATGAAAAACGAGATATGACCAAGAAAATCTCCGACTTCCTCTTCCATTTTCTTTATGAAATGGATGGAAATAGTTCCGGGGAGTTCTCTGATGAAATGAAAACAGCACTGATTGAAATTGCAAAATACATAATCGGAGAAGAGATTAATGCTAACCTTGATGGCATCCATCCTGTTTATAATTCGGAAACAATGACCCCATCATGGAAAGTAGATTCACTTCTTTGTGCAGCTTACTTCTCTATATTCTATTTGAAACCAGACCTCGAATTGTATCGTCCTTGTGACAATCCTAGATGTGGTCGCTACTTCCTTGTAAAGACCACTTCAACAAGAAATCGTTTCTGCAGTCAGGAGTGCTGCAACAGAGTCACTCAAGACCGTTACAGAAAACGAAAAAGAGAAAAAGAAGAATTATAAGAAAAGAACCTCTGTCTGCAATCATCTGCAAACAGAGGTTTTATAATATTATGCTATTTTTATATTTAATCAAAATTGTAAGAACCACTATCTTCTGCAACCATAGAATCAACAGACTTAATACCTACATAAGATACAGGTTTAGGAATAGGAGTCTCTCCAGTAGATTTAATTTCATCTCTTCCCAGAACTGCCTCTATACATTCTGCAAGAGCAACTTTTTCCTTTATCGGTTTACCAGAATAATGATACATCAGATACCTTGTATCCATAACAATTCCTTGGATTCGTTCATAGTATTTCTTGTTGTATCTCCAGTCACCAACTGCCTCTCCAATATTGCCAACAACTGATGTAAGCTTGAAATGGTTCTTTGCCATATTGTATGGCATGATAAAGGCATTGAACAATGAGTTAGTATCTACACCTTTATATTTTTCCAGATACTCACCGTATGTAATCTGCTTATTGATTGATGAACCGTTAGGCAGATGATCCGGAATGCCTGTCCAACCATATTTATAACATTTGGCATCAAGAATATAGTACTTACCGTTGTAAATCATGATAGTATCCGGCATCAAAGGTCTCTTCTCTTTATACTTGCCATAATCAAGCACCCACCTTGAACGAGGAAAATATTTCTCTTTGTCTTTTTCTCCAAATGCTCTATCAATTAGTTTCTCCCACACATGGTCAAAATCATCGGTGCCAAAGTAGAACTGCTTATCAGAAGTCTGCTCATCCATGTACTCAAGCATATCCTTCATACCTCGGAATAAAGATTTCTTCTTATCATCATTAGTAGTAGCAAGTTTGCTCTGAACAATTCTGATTGAAGTTTTCACATCCGGGTGTGGTCCTGGTTCTTCCGGCATATATGGAACATACAACCATCCAAGTCTCTTGAATGCCTCATAAACACAGAATCTATTAATCTGAGTAATTTCCTTTGTGTCATTCGGTGTTGATGAGCGAACCTCGAACTGTGTAAAAACAAAAGAACTCACACCGTTTCTACTCTGAACAAGTGGCATCTGCTTTCTTGCAGTTCTTGCCCAGTCTTGCTTTCCGGTTGGAACCGTGATATACACCTGTTCCTTCTCAACATAATATGTACCGCCAATGGAGAAATAATATTCGATGACACTTTTATATGCGTTGATTGGAAAATCAACTGTCTGCGGTGCTGCAAACTTATTGACAGCAAGTAAACGGTCATCCTTTGTTGTAAACTCAGACAGTACTTGTATTAAGTGCTTAATATCAGTTCTGATCTCGGCATCGGTTTCTGACAGTTCATATCCGATAGGGAAATAGACCATAGCATTATCTGAATCTGCTTTGATACCTACAAAACGGTCACCATCTTCATTTGTGTTGATATGACAGTGATTTTTGATATCATATTCCATGATTGAATTCAAAGCTGAGCCTAAATCCATCTATCATCACCACCTTACTCTTCGTCTCCTCCTGTAAAGGCATCCTTCACATTGTCTTTGAAAACCTTAAATCTATCTAATCCCTGGGCATACATAAATGCACGGATTACCTGCTCAAGGCTCTGGTATTCTGTAACCTCAAAGATTACTTCACGGTTAAACTTGAATGCGTCATCCCACAAATACTTGATTACCTTTTCAGGGAACTTTCTGTTCTGTCTTATAGCATCACGGATAATAGCAATCTGTGTTTTCTCGTCATCTGTAAGAGTACCTTTACTTTCCTTTTTGCGAAGTGCATCGTATACTTTTAAATCACCCATCGCATCATTAAACTTAAGGTCACGAAGATGAACAAAGTATGCTCCAAGTCTCTTATCTTCTGCAGATGTCATTCTAGCACTGTTGCCAACAACAATCTTATTGATTTCTACACAGAAGTTTCTCCACGTAACCGTAGTATCAAGAATTTCTGCATCTGCAAGTGTCGGATCAACATTAGCAAAATTATTCTCAATAAGACGCATATCCCATCTACGCTGAAAAGCTGTATCCAATGTAAATACATTCTGGTCAGATGTATTCATCGTGCCAATGATAGAAAGGTTTGACGGAATACGAACCTTTTCTGTCTTTCTATCTTTGCCATACATTTCTTCAGCAATATTCATATTTGTAATGCCATACTCACTTGTACCAATTGGGTATCCGTCATCATCAATATCACGAATTTCTACCTTACGGTCAAGTAGCTGGAATACCTCACCAAAGATAGCTGGAGCATTACCACGGTTAATCTCCTCGATAATAAGGATGTACTCCTTGCCAGGATTGTTATAAGCCTCACGAAGAATATTTGTAAAAGGACCTGGAGTAAACTTATAACTTACCTGCCCGTCTTCTGCAACTGCAGGAAGAATCTGACCAATAAAATCTGAATAAGTATAGTCCGGGTGGAATACAAGTCTTTCCACAACACTTTCCGGCTTACAGTATTCATGTTCGATAGTCCAGCTCTTGCCGGAACCAGGAACACCGTAAAGCAAAACATTGCAACCAGTAGAGATTCTATTTTCTTCATAATTTTCTGGAGAGAATCCTTCATCTTCTGCATCTATGTCTTCCAAACCAATCACTTTAGTGGCTGATAACCTTAAAAACATATCTACTCGTTTTTGATATGCTTCTAAAGAACTACGTTTTTCTTGTGCAACTGAGACATTACCTCTTGAATAACTAAGGTATGGATTCATACCGTCTGACAGTAATGACTTAAGTACACGAAGTGATCCTTTTGCTTCACTATCCCCATTGATATCAACAACATCTTCTGTTTCAAGCAACTTGGTGTAAACACTATCTTGATTAAAAATCACATCTCGATTTCCATCTGTCAGTTTAAACACGGCTTCTTCTGATAACGCAGTTAATAAATGAAGCATATGTTGTTCACATTCAGGATCTACATTAATATTAAAGCCAATCCATGAAAGAAGAACTCTAATATATGCATCATAATTACTATCAATCAAGCTATGTATAATATCTGCGTTAACTGTGTAAAGTAATTTTTTGGGATATCTAGTCCCGCCTGTTCTTTCTGCACTCGCAGCTTTACCATCTTCAGCAAAACTTACTTTTGCTAGTTTCCATACAAGCTCAAATGCAACAATTAAAGCCTCCATCTGGGACTTAAACAATTGATTTTCGTTTATTCCAGCCATCAATGCTTCAAAACCAATTTGTTCCTCTTCGCAAATTTCAGACAGAGCATCAACCAACCACTGATTCAGTTCATCTGTCAAGACAATACTATCTCCATTTTGCTGCGAATAGATAAGTTCATCAGGCCTATCTGCACACTCCCATAACAAAATTGCAAGAGCAATAGTTCCCTTTACATGAGGAAGTGAAGACTTGATTCCGAGTTTCAAGTCCAACTCATCATACACAGATAGATTTTCTGGTCTATTCATGCTTAGTTTCCTCCTTAATATCATTCATAATAACTTCAGCAATTGCAGCCGCCAGCAATGGTGGCACAGCATTACCAACTTGTTTCATCTGCGAACCCTTGTTTCCAACAAAGTGAAAATTATCTGGGAATGACTGTATTCTGGCTGCTTCTCTTACTGTTATAGCCCTATTCAAAAACGGATGCGTAAATTTACCAGAAGAAGGTGTATCAAATCTAGTAGTTATTGTTACAGAGATTTCATCCTTTTTCATTCTGGTCCATGTTCCACTATAAATAGACTTTGTAAGATGCTCTTCAGGAAGGACTTCTCTTCCCGCATTTGGAGGTATTAGCGCCAACCTCTCTAAGGCTAATGGCGAGTGTTTTGTGGCTATGTGATTAAACAGCTTTGAAGAATCTTTTCTTAACATTTTCTCATAATCACTCTCAGCAGGATACTTATATTCCTGCTCTTCTGAACCCTCACCTGACTCTAAATACGCCAAATCACTTATAGCATCCCAAATTGTCACATTATTTCTTTTGGGGACAGGAAGCTTTGGTGCATCTCCATCAAGTTTTCCTATAATTACAGCACGTCTTCTATTTTGAGGAACTCCATAATCCGATGCATTTAATACTCCATATTCCAGAGAATAACCCAATTTATTAAACAGCTCTTCTATCTCATGCCTAAAGTATCCACCTTCAGCAGTCAATAAATTAGGAACATTTTCCATTACAAAATATTTTGGTTTAACTAATTCAACTACTGATACATAATATTTAAACAGGAAATTTCTTTCATCATGAATTGTTTTTCTCTGTCCTTTTTGAGAAAATCCTTGACATGGGGGGCCTCCTATAACAACATCAATTGTTCCTGCTAGTTTACCAAATGTATCTTCTAAGTCTAGTGAAGTAATATCCCCCACTATCATTTTTGTATTCTTGTGGTTCGCTATATATGATGTAGCTATCGAAGCATCATATTCGTTTGCTAAAACAACATCAAAGCCTTTTTTCTCAAAGCCGAGAGAAAGACCTCCCACTCCCGCAAACAGATCAATTACTCTTGGCTTCATTTATTCTCTCCCTTGATTCTTGATTTTGCTATTTCAAAATATATCTCATTCAGCTCTACTCCAATAAAGTTTCGCTCAGTACGTTTAGCAACTACCCCCGTTGTTCCACTTCCCATAAAAGGATCTAATACCCAATCCTCTCTATTAGAAAGTAATTCCACGAAATGCTGAATCAAACTTTCAGGTTTCTGTGTAGGATGCTTGCCATATTTTCTTTCTCCATTCGATGTTACCGCTGTTTCGACAAAATCATGAAACATTGCACCATCATTGTTAAAGGTTCCTGTACGTGTTTTATAAGTAAAATACACCCAAGCTTCCGTTGAATTCACAAAATGTAAATTCATATTTCTAGGCATCGGATTTGTTTTATGCCATATTCCTGTTGTCTTATAATAAAATCCATGTTTTTGAGCTAATTTAATGATTGTCTCAACCTTTATAATTGCCATAAAAACAATCATTGTTCCGCCTTTCTTCATTACTCTAGCAGATGATTTAAAGAATGTGTCCATTGATTTTTCCCACTCTTCGAACTCCATATCGTCCCATCCTGCGGAACCAAAAAAATTATCTCTCATCTTACTAAGATTTGTATCACGATTTTTCATAAAATTCCCCAAGTTATATGGGGGATCTGTCACAATAAGATCAATGGTATGATCTCCAATATTTTTCATTGCTTCTATGCAATCACTATTATAAAGCCTTATTTGTGGCATTGTTGGTTCTTCCTTCCTGCGTAGTATTGATTTATTCTGCACTCTTACCACTCGCTATCCATTCATCTAATTCTGAACGCTTGAATTTCCATAGCTTACCGATACGGTGTGCTGGTAAGTCAGGTTTCTTTTTTATCCAATTTCTCAAGGTCACTGTTTTTATCCCCAAATATTTTGCAGCTTCATCAATACTAATATAATTATCCTCAATCGCATTCTTTTTGTTCATTTTTCTCACTCCTGCGGTCTTTGGCTATAGACATAAAAATACACTATATATTGTACTACTCTAGCCTTCTATTTTCAAGATATTTCATTATATTTTTTGATATTATTTGATATTTCATGATATAAAGCGCGATATATTAAAACTAAGATTTTGACAATTCATTACCCCCAAAAAAAGACTTTTCTAAAGATTTTGTATTTCTTCAGAAAAGTCCTTATTCTACTAAATCATTAGATATGTTTGTAGAATGCGGTTTTCATCTTAATCATCACACCAACCATTCAAATTGAGTCTCCCAGAAATTTTTTCTCCAAATTGAACAGTTTTTTTAATACGATTCTACTCGCTTTCCTATCTGGTAACTCTCTCCAATCAAACGATAAGCTCGATGTTGTTTCAATATCTGCTTTGTTTTCTAAAAGATAATTATACAAATCAGGATTATCACTAACTTATAATTCCACGTCCAATTCATCCCTCTTTTGAATCCGAGATACTACATTTTTAGAACTGTACTTGGTTTTCTTTCATTTTGGACCATCTTCCGTTTGCTCCACATTACTGCGTTTATTTTTTTTTACAAATCACAAGTAAACACTTCTGTATAATCGACCCAATCTCAATATTCCTGTCTATCCAACTATAAAATTTCCTAGATTTTTCAAGACTTTTAGGGCATTTTCAAAGGTATTATTTCCAGTAAACAAAACTATCGAAATCCCCTTATTTCAAGCCATTTTTCACACTTTTACTTCTGTACTTTTGACATCAAAACAACCGTTTCAACGGTACTTTCGTTGTCCCAACAAAGTTCCTGCATTTCCCTGTCTCCAAAATACACCGGAAA